>Ga0123340_1002510_pt1 | contig 16644 bp, 11 predicted proteins | sample SirMexnodulemix_FD_89961 | JGI IMG/M metagenome (GOLD analysis project Ga0123340, IMG submission 89961) | Root nodule microbial communities of legume samples collected from Mexico - Siratro Mexico nodule mix | ecosystem: Host-associated > Plants > Roots > Nodule | place: Mexico: Nepantla... | reverse complement strand
TAATTCAATCTTATAAAATTAATTTATAAAATAAGATTTGTACTTACTTTATAAAGTATTGAAAAACTTTATTTCTAGTAAAGATAGATTTAATATTTTTAACGGAATTAGTTATAAACCTGTAAATCTAAATCCATGTTGTTATTCACTATAAATAAAACCCACATGAAATAAAAATATATAAAAGAGACAAAGAATATATGAAAATCAAGCATATGTTTCATCTTTAAATTAAAAAAACAAAATGGATAGCTCAATCGTGATTAAAGTACAGAAGATCGAAACTAAATCTCGGCGTCAATACATGATTTCATCATGATTCCAAAATCATTGAGGTAATCAGCAAAACTTGAAGACACTGTTTCTATAAAAAAAGGTGGCGTGTGAAGGTGGTGGGGTTGTTTAGGGTTTACGTGTATGCGCGTATGTGTGTATATTGCCTTAACGATTAAGGCTGAAGGGAAGAAAGGACACGGTGGAGATAGGGAAAAGGAAGCTTGAGGATTACAAAAGAGGATAGGTGGGGGTGCATAGGTAGAGAGATTCTGGTTTATATATATCATGGGTCATATAAATAAAAAGGTCCATTATTCACACCCACTTCCATTCCAAAAGAGAAGGGGGGAAAAAGCTAAATAAAGGGTTGTTGAAGAAGTGGAGGAGGATGTGATTTTTCATTAGGGGAATAAATATAGGAGGATCTTCTATCTTCTATGTGGTATAATGGCACGCCCAATGCTTTTTACTACAGGGGATCCATCAGGATATGTTGTTGCTCTCACAACTATAAAATACCACCTTCGATTCATTGTTTTCTTTCGTGCTCTGTGACAGCTATTCATTTTGTGCATGTGAGATTCCTCCACATTTTTCTATAATATGCGTGCATGCTCTTCTTTTCTGTCTCTGCGATGGTCGTCCTCTTCCTACTACTACAAGTTGACGTGAGACATTGTATCACAGTTTTGTGGTGTTAGGTGAAAGTCTTCAAGATTTTAGCCTCTGCTATTAGTTGTGTTGAGCCCACTTCCATGCACCGTGACGTTACCAACTCGTATGACTCACTTTAAAAAGGAATTTTTTTTTGTCTTCCCATCAAACAGATGAGTTTCATTGGAGATAAGACGGTCTTGGATAATGATTCTTTAAGAGAAAGAAAATATCATCATAATTAAAATTGAAAATGGGGTCACCAGATGATAAACAATTATTTTTTTTTTCTCTCATGCATGCACTCCTTGTTTAATAATTTATTCACATGCATTTGAAAAAGACATCTTAAACAACAGGTTGACAAATTAAGCGACAACAATGTTAGTATCAGTTTAAACGCCATGTTAATTATGTAAAACTGACGCTAAATAACGATCTTATGTTGTAACCTGTGTATCAGTACTAAAGTTTATGTGATAATCTAAAAAGTTAAATGTTATACATTGTATGTGAAGGTATATAGTACGAAGAAAAGGTATTATCTTTTATTGACAGTGGATTTCTCTTTTCCCAGATTATCAGAGCACCACCGCAAAAATTGCTCCAACCATAGTCCCACATAATATAACCATAATTAGAGTTTACATTATTTTTATGGATCCTTGAAGAAAATTTTTAGTTAGGATTTATATTATTTTTATAGGTAGAAATAATAAAAGAAGAAGAATATGAAGTTTGCGCAAACTTAAGAATATTAACATAAATGGTGCACAAAAGTATTGAGTCAGAGAATTATAATCACAAATAAAAAAAAAATACCAGAAATTAATCAAAATTTTAATAATTATAAAAAAGAATGTATAAAACAAAAGTTTTAAGTTTTGGATGTGAGAGATGGAATAGGGTGCCCCAAATTCTGTCAACAGAGATATTTTTTCTATCAAAATCAAGTTGTCATGATTTCAAATTTGTTTATCATGTCTAATAAAAGAGCTCAAACCACCTAATCAAAAATCCACAAATTGCCTAGGAAGGATAATAGAGACAAAAATAGACCCCCTTTACTTCCATATTTGGAAGGTTTTTTAAAGAGCTAGTTAAACTAAAAAAAGTTAAAGGATAGAAAATTAAATAAAATATGTACTGAAGTAATAGTTTTAAATTTATTTTTAAAAAGGGAAATAATGCTTGTTATAGTATACAAATAAAAATCTGAATCATTTTCAAATAATAAAACTGTTTTATATTAATTTACTATATTCTCTCCATCTATCCCCGTATTTCTCATCATGATTTTTTGTTTTTTCATAGTTTGACATACTGATATGATAACAGCGTTTTTTGTTTTACTGCATAAGCTCAAGTATTCTTAATTTTGGAATCACTTTTTTATAATGTAAAATATATATTTTAAATTCTAAAATAAATGTGAGGGGGGTTAAAGAATTTTATCAATTATGCAGAGTCCGGATCAAAGAAGAAAATGGATAATTGCTTTTTGCCCTACTATAATTTATTCTTAAACCTCTATGAGGTATATAAAAGATAGTGAATAATTAAAATTTATCACACGTCTTACCTAACAAAACACATTATATTTATGTTTCAAGTAAACAAAAAAAATACTATCAAAGTTAAAATTACTCCTGCTAAAGAAACTCTGCCACATTTTACACGTCCAAAAGTTCGTCATTCCATAACACATAGACTACATGTCGATTACCCTGAAGACTTTCAGCAAATTACTTGTGACTCTCTAAGCCTGCAAACCAAAATCAAGTTTAGCGTAAATAGTTTTTTAACCATGCTTAAAAAATCTATCACAAGATACTCGTCAGTATACTAATAGTATCACATTTCTCATGTTTTTTAATCTTCTTTCCTGAAGTATTTGCCCATTTGTCAGTCTAAAATATTTTGAACATTACTCTGGTCATTAAAAAATATATAAATTAGAGACTTGAATAATATTTTTTCGGACATTAATATTTTAAAATTTGTTAATTAACTTAATGATCCAGGAACTGAGTTAATAGAAGTAAACATCTACCCCGCATTCGAACAGCGTATGGGTATTATTTTGTTGTGAATAATAAAAATTTATGACATGTCTTACATAAGAAAATACAAATATTAAATTAACACATTATATCTATTTCATGTAAACAAAAAGCACCATCAAAAATTAAAATTTTTCATTCTAAACCACATTTGAGCTCATAGACGTCCAAAAGTCCAAAAATGCATCATTCCATCATTCGAAGACTACACGGCTGCAAAAAACAGAAATAGCCTCACGTCTTTAATCAGCAAATTACTTGGTGACTCTGTAAGCCTGCAAACCAAAACCAAAATCAAGTTTAGTGTGTATGTATAACAGCCAAATGAATGTATGAAGTATTTTAAATTAAAAAAAAAAAAAAAGACTCACCTTAACCCTTTTCAGCAGCTCTTTAGCATTGCTGTCCTTCTTGAAGTGTTCTCTTACAGGCTGTGCATAGTCCAAAAAAAATCATTGAGCTTATGTCACATATTAGAAATGAAGAAAAAAAAAAGAATACTCTAGTTCACATAAAATATATTGTATACAGGCTCGCGATGAATAGTGAGAACATGGCACCACTACGATATAATATCTTGAGCCAGCCTAAACATGGGCGAGGCGGCTCTGGAGTCTAATTACGGGTACCTCACTCCCATGTTAAATAACCTTAATCAAAACAAGAATATACTTTGGCTAATAATTCAATCATATGAAAAAAGCCATTTAAGCCCAAAATAAAAATGTCATGATTTGTACTTTGTTATAGTCATGCTTCAATCGGCGAAGCTGATGAATTAAACAATTTGAAAAATTTTATCCAGCACATTGATATTTGCAGATTGAGACCTTGTTAAACAATTAACATACTAATCAATATGATAACAGGAGTATAAAAAGCAATAGGCTTTTAGTTTTTTCATTTTTTTGGATCGGGATTTTAGGAATAGGAACTTAAAAAACCAACACATTAACATCAATATAATTAAAAATCATCACCTCCAGAATTTTATTCAATGACTTTGACAATGCCGGTTTGAGGTCAGCAGGATGTAGCTCTCCACTTTCATAGTCTGCAATAAGCTCTTCGTAGGTTTTGAATGTCCTAGATTGGATGGAAGAATAAGCATATATCAACCAAACCATTGTGCAGAAGAAAAGACAGAAATAATGGTAAAACTGACTAAAAGTAAACAAAATGATCCAAGAAACGCTATGTTCAAGCGGATGAAATAGCATAACTTACTTATTCCCACCATTATCTGCACTACGCTCCACTGTGAACTCATTAAACCAGGGTAAGATTAGGTATTTAATGTACTCCAAGCATGGGTTTCCTTCCACAACCTTTGGCGGGCAATAAGCCTTTTTTATTTTCACATTCACTTCAGCCTATATCCAAATATAAAGTTAAGAAGACACAAAAATTGTAATTTTAAAAAATAAAGGGAAATTACAAATAAAAGGGAACACCTAAAAAATATATTTATCATTAAGGAACAAATAGTTATGTCTTGGCATAAAAAGCACAACAATATATTTCTTCATACTAAACATTTTATTCCCTTTTAATATTTTCACATTTTTTTCAAAATGGAAAAGATCATTAGACTTCTAATAATAAGCAAAACAGAATGCAACTAGATATGACAATTGATATGCATATGTACTAGAGAAACAGATTTAATAGCACAGTTAGCAACTTACCTCCTCGTCTTCCATGAAAACAGAAGATGATGGATCACTTTTTGACATCTTCTCTTGCCCTTGCTGCAGACCAGGTAACATGTCTGCAAAATCACCCCCAAAACACAGTTAGCAGAGACACAACTTAAACATACACTATACCAAAGGAAATTCGATGAATACGGTGTGACAAGATAATGGGCTTGTTCTTCCTCTTAATGTCATCACAATACTCTCTAGCAAGTACATTCACTTTCCGCTGATCCATTCCCAATTGGCAGATGTCAGCCTATTTGCAAAAAGAAACATCCATGCATTATTAGCTATTACTTTTGAAGCAACTTTACAACTAGTTTCAGAGGTTAGGACATAAGTAGCAGCACAATATCTGAATATTCAAACATTAGAATCCAAATAACAGCACAGTTGAGGTTTAGAGTAGAGATCATCAATACTTAATAGAAATAATTAACACACTATCACAATTTCCAATTTTAATGCTAACATTGCAACAATGACATATCTATTTATTTCAGAAGTGTTCTCTACAGTAAACTAACATTCATTGTGAGCTTATAAGGTAATGTATAATTTTGTACTGATGACAAGCTAATAAAGTATAATCTATGCAAGCACAAATAGGTGGTGAAAAATGAAACAAACCTTGAGGAAAAATATGTCCGCACACTGCATGCATGGATAGAATATCTGAGCAGCAGTCAATTCGTCCTGTTCACTTCGTCCCATAATTTGGCTACATCTATAGTTCACAAAATTAAAACACAGAACATCATTTCCAGTCCAAAGCCACCATTTACAAGAACAAACAGAAAGAGGGAAAGGAACCTGATAATCCTTTTTAGATTGTTCTTCTGAGCTATATCCAACACAAGAGGCCAGTACTCATCAGCTCTGGCGTTAATCTCCTTTGAAGACCACAGAAACTCAACTTTCCCTCCCTCAACATCCATCCCAACAGCTTTCCAAATCTCAATCAAGTAACGACCAACCGTCTCAATTTTCTTCAAATCCCCTCCCATCTTATTGTTGAGCTTCGCAAACCAGTCAGCAATCCATATTTTGACACGGCAACCAGCAGATGTGAGCTTGTTCACACTGATTGTTTTCATGACACCCTAAAATAATAACATACTATTAAAAGAAAGTAACCCAAGGCACACAACACTACACCTCATTCAAAATTCCAATGCATTCATCTTAGAGCTCAAGTAATCGCAGTCAAAAAAAACTTTTATTTTTATATTTTGTTTCCATTTTGTAAAAGTATATAATTATAGAATTTATGAAAATATTCACTGACCTGAGCAATGTGCATGCGCCCAGAGGGTTCGAATCCATCGTAGCAAACGGGTTCGGGCTTTTTGGTGAGGAGGTTAAGGAGTTCATCTTCCTGAATGCACTCTTCTCCGACGCTCCTCACAATTTTAAACCTCTCTTCGGGGCTCAACCTGGAAGCGAAATCAAAAAATGAAAATCGAAACCCTAAGAGCGAGTCGGGGAAAGAGAGAAAGTGGGAAAGAAACTTACTGAGGAGTGGAATTGGAGGATTGAGGGATCTGAGTGTCTGAGACGGACAAAGATTGGAGGGCTTCCGAGGGTTCCATCTCTGCAAGTCAACGCCACAAATGGAGTTTTTGGATTTGGAAGAGATGAATACTCTTGCGGCGGCACTCCGAATGAAGGGTTCACAGAATGGTAACGGACACTTATTTTATTTATTTTTATATAAATTGTATTTTTTAATACTGTAACTTGGATGTGTTGGGAATTTTCATATTAATAAAGAATGAACTTATCAGTGTCCTAATTGAATTTTAATTAAAATTCATTTACTAAAAATATTGAAGGTATCTTAATTTTTAATTATATTTAAATTTTAATATAATATAAAATTTAATTACATTAATTTTGAATAAATAATATTGTGGTTGATAATACACTAAAATAAAATTTTAAAAATATTAACATTTAAATAAGGTTAGACTCTACTTGACTGAATTTATTTACTTATCAAAATAAATTAGTATAGCAGACAATATAAAATAAATTATAATTTTTCATTCGATAATTAATTTTGATGTTTCACAATAAGATTTTATAATTAAAATTTTTATTTTAACTATCTTAATCTTAAGAATACATTTTTTTCTTCAAATTTATTTCTCTTAAAACATATAATTTATTTCTATTATTAATATGATTTTTAAGATTTTAATATTTCAATTAATTGATGATTAACAATATATTTGTGTATGTATTGAACCTAGACGCCAAATAATTTTATCTTTCATTAAATAAATGATATTTTTAGTGAATTTGAAACTGAATTCAATTGTTAAATACCAATCATGTCTTGATTTTAATAAATTTTGATAAATGTTTCTTAATTTACAGAATTTTATATTGAACCAACTCAAGTTGGTGTATTCATGTCCCTGAAGTAAGGTATTAGAATTGTTATTATTATTTCTATAAACAGAGTAAGACCATCTTCAAAATAGTATTTTTAATATAATTCATTAGACAAAATGAGGAAGAACCATGAGAATGAAATCGTTTTCCAATGGACATGCAAACAATAAATTGCAAGTTCCCTTATTGGCAAGGTAGGAATGGAGATGTGGAAATGAAGGCACCATGGTTCTGCAGCAGATTAGCAGATTAGAAGGAGAGAAACTGACAAAAAAAATGGAAAAGAGAAGTTCAACTTATTATTTTAACTTATATTCAAGTTATTGAAGTTATTGAAGTAGTGAAGAAATCATTGAAAGTTCAAAAGCTAATTAATTTAGGACAAGCACATTCAAACACTAAGATGGGTCTTACTATCAAGAAGTAAACAACCACCTAACCCTTTTTACCAAATTTCAACAGGTACACCAACATAACAAAATATTACATAAAGGAAGAAAACAATCTCACAAATCAGTGGAAGATTTGAGACAAAAGCTTACATGGTATCAAAGATATTTAAAATGGTCTCTGCGGGTTTTCTTCCCAAAAATGGTCTCCCAAACAGAGGGGGTGAAAATGGAGTTTTCTTGTCCAAAAACTGCCTAACAGTTTTCTCATCAAAAGCAAGGCTCTTTTTCAGTTAATGTTTTGATAGCATTCTTCAACCCCTTTTTCCTTGCAGAAGCCATCCACCAGGCCTACAAAAGTTGTCACATTTGGAGAATGACCTTCTTCTAAGATCTCCACTCAAAATTTCAGTTAATGTGTTGAGGGAAGTTACTCTAAAACTGGGTTGACGGAAGTTAATGTATTATAGGATTATAGGAAGTGTGAATAGCGGTTTTAAAACTTTAGGGTTTAGGGAACTTATTGTATTGTAGAGAGTGTGAATAGCGGTTTTAAAACTGCTACTTTTAATTTTTAATATTTTTATTTTTTATATTTTATATTTGTTTTTTTTTATTTAATTATTATTTATATTTTTTATTTTAAATATTATGTTATTATTATTATTTTAAATTTAATGGACTAAGTTTAATTTTTTTTGTTTTAGATATTTTTTTAAAAGAATAAATTAGTCAAGGATTATATTTTTGTAGTTTATGATACTTATTGAAAACAAAACTTTTTCTTTATTTTTTATTTTAATTTTTAATTGTAAATATACTTTTTAAATTTTATTTATTCAAACGAAATAAAATAACATATTTTTTATATACAGTAAAATTTATAGAAAAAAAATTAAGAAATAACTTTTGGAATAGAAATGAACTTTAAGAAGATATTAATTGAAGATTTTGGCCTTGTTGATTCATTGTGTGTGGTCATCTCTTTCGGCCAACAATGTCATTGACTAAAATCTTGTTTAGCTACTCTAAATAAGTTATTATTAATTTAATCAAATTGATATTTTATACTCTAACAACATCCTGTCATTTAATCTATCCATCCCTATAACTCACACATTATTTGTATACTATTTGAATTAAACTAATAAAACATTTATATTTAACATTTGGAAATTGAGTAAGAAAGAACTATAGATTCATAGTGATCTCGTCTCAAGAATTTGGAATTTTGTATACAGAAAGACACATCCAAGAAACTGCCACCTGTATAAAAGTGCGTGACGTGTCTGAAAAATAAGACACGTGCCTCAAAATATTGGCCACCTTGCTCTATATAGAGAGCCACCTTTGTTAACTGTGTAATCATAGTTTCCATCCAAGTTCTCTTACTATGTTAACAATGGAGTCTCGAAAAATAGCTTTATCATTATCTTGGTTCTTGATCTTCTTCCTTACCATTTCCTTGTGTGGGGTGAAGGCATCAAGGGAAGGACACCATGACAAGGCTCAAGAGGGACCTGTGGTGGAAAAGGACCAGAGGAAGACGTTACTTGCCACAGAATTCGGACAGATAACCGCCCTTGACATCAAGGAAGAACCAGAAAAACTGCCCTATCATCTTCAGTTCATCACATTGGAGCCAAACTCGCTATTTCTTCCTGTGCTTCTGCATGCAGATATGGTCTTTTATGTTCATACAGGTATATAACTTTTAATTGTCTACATTCTATTAACATCGTATTCAAGGTTTTCTTCAATTGTTGTGACAGTTGTGTGTGAATTTTTGCATGCGATTCTTGATATTGAAAATTAGAACAGTTATGGCTGTCAATACCTTTTCAAAAACCTTGGCCATAGTATTGTCATGACTCAGTGGAAAATATTTACTCACATATCAAACAAATTTTTGTCATAAGTTTTTGCTATATACTGCTTATCTAATCCAAAACCAAAGGAGTGTTTACTTTCCTATTACAACTTTCATAAACAACAATTATGAATTTTGTTTACATTTTCAAGACAAAAATATAATGGAACATGCATATATTGTGGTATAAAATAATTGATCTGAACACTCTCATCTGACTGTGGCTTCAGGGAGTGGAAAGCTGACTTGGGCAAATGATGATGGTACTGGCACGATTCCTTTACGGGAAGGAGATCTTTGCAGTCTCAGTGAAGAATCTGTTTTCTATATACAAAGCAACTTAGAGGCTGAGAGAAGGAAACTTAGGATTTATGCAATCTTCACCAATACAGAAGACAATACTTTTGTAAGTGTTACACATGTATTCTTTTTCATTGAACTTACACAGAAATTTAAGGTTTGTTTGCTGTTATTCGTGTTAATTGTTAACCACGAATGCAGAAACCATCAATCGGTGCTTATTCAAGAATCGACGAACTGGTCAAGGGCTTTAATAAGAAAATCATGCAAGCAGCTTTAAAGGTATTGCTTTAGCCACACATAATAGTAATAGAACTGTCTTGTATAGGGATTATTGTGTACTAAGGACCGAACTACAAATTATGAATTTTGCAGGTGCCAGATGATTTGATTGAAGAAATCATGAACAAGAAAAACACCCCAACTATAGTGCATGCGGATTCAAAGAGTGGAAATATTGTTCAGAAACTGGAGGCTTCCTTTCTTACAAACTTTTTAGGTGTTGAGTCCAACTCCAACAAAGTCGAAAAATACAACATCTTTGATCATGACCCTGACTTCAAAAATCCTAATGGTTGGAGCATAGCAGTGTCCAAAAAGCAACTAAAGTCATTGAAGCGGACCAACATTGGATTTCTTATGGTGAATTTGGCCATGGTTAGTGGTTATAATATTAACTAGGGACCAAACTACTTAAACAAGTTTGGTTCTTATCCGGTTTTGGACCGAACTGAATTTTTTTATTGTGATGTTTATGAAGTTGTATGAAAATTAATTTCCAAACTATAAAATTGAAGGGATCAATAATGGGGCCTCATTGGAACCCGAAGGCGGCAGAGTTGGCGGTGGCGGTAGAAGGGAAAGGCATGGTCAGAGTGGTATCTGGAAGCAGCAATGAAGAGGAGACAGAGAGTCAAAGCATGAGGTTTAAGGTTAATCCGGGTGATGCTTTTGTGGTGCCTAGGTTTCATACAATGGCTCAGATGTCATTCAACGACGAACCGTTTGTTTTTCTTGGCTTCAGCACTTCAGCAAAGAACAACCATCCTCAATTTTTGGCGGGAAAGGGATCTGTGCTTCATAATCTGGACAAGCATATACTGGCTACTTCTTTTGGTGTGAGTGACAGAACCATTGACGACATTTTGCGTTCTCCCAGAGATTCCATTATTTTCGAGTGCAGTTCCTGCGCGAAAGAAGAGGAGAAGATAATGAAGGAGGAAGAGGAGGAGGAAGAAAGGGAGAGGAAGAGAGAGGAGGAGGAGACCAAGAGAGAGGAAGAGGAGGAAGACAAGAAGAGAGAGAGAGAGGAGGAGAGAGGAAGAGGAAGCTAAAAGACAACAAGAGGAGAGGGAAAAGAAGCGTGAGGAGGAAGAAGAGAGGGAGCAGCAAGAAGGAACTGGGAGAGAGAAAGAAAGGGAAAGAGAAGAAGAGATAGAGAAGGAGCAAGAAGAAAGAGAAGAAGAGAGGGAGAGGGAGGAAGAAGAAGCTAGAAGGCAACAGGAGAAGAGGGAAAAGAAAAGAGAGAAAGAAAAAGGAGAAATGAAGGAAGCAGAGGAGGAACGCAGGAGAGAAGCAGAAAAGGAAACAGAAGCAGAAGAAGCAGCGGCACAGAAGGAGCAAGCACAAGCTAAAAAAGAGCAAGAAAAGAGAGAAAAGAAGCGACAGGAGGAGGAACAAAGGGAAGGAAAAGAAGAAGATCCAGCATGGTGGGGGGAGAGAGTGAGGAGAGAGAAGGGGAAAAGATCAGAAGAAGGAGAAGAAGAACAAGTAGCAGAAGGGGAGCAAGAACAAGCCAAAAGACAACAAGAAAAGAGGGAGAAAAGAAGAGAGCAAGAGGGAGATGATGATCACAATGAAAGTCTGGCAGAAGAGCATGGCCACAAGAGCAGTTTCGAAGGAAGGAGAGCTCTGAAATTCAGGAACGTTTGATTCCGTCTTAAATCTCGGGCATTAGCTCCTCGTATGTATTACAATAAGAGCTTTTTTGCTTTTGTCTGTTACCTTTCCCACGCATCCGTTTGTGTTTTATGTGTTGTTGTTACAAAGTTCATGTTTCATGAAGCCTGTTGGTGATGGTATGAATGAGTTTAGCTTCTCTAAGTTGGGTGTGCTGCTTCAGACAGATGCTTAGACTTATAAAATCACCGTACCAACTTTTTAAGCACTGAATATGTAATGCGTATAATTCTAGAACAAAACCTATCATAGTTATTTAGATAAGATATTAATGTTAACTGCAGTATAGAGCCTTTATTTTACGTTTTATCTATATTTTAATTTTAACTAATCATTAAAAATAATATAATTATTTCTTATACATAATACATATATATTTATATGATTTTTTTAAGTACACTTTCAAAATCTTGAGCAAGTTTGTATTACAATTTCAAGTTATAATTGAATAAATGGAAAGAGAATAGATAAATAAAATACAAAATTGTGAGTAGTAAACTGAAATAATGAAATATAATTTCTATTTCATTATTAAGAAAGGTTCATAAATAAAAAATAATAATTCAACATATTCCTCTTGAATTAGGCACAAAGAAAAATAAATGCAACGAGGAATTAGTTGCACTAGTTTCTATTATATATTATCTTTATTTTATACACATTTCATTCTCTTCAAAAGAAACAGGAAATTAAAGATAAATAATGAATGAGATAGAATAACTTTCATTATGACAATTCCATGGATGGACTAAGAGGAAAAAATGAAAGCAACTAGGCTGTCTTCTCCAAATTCTTACTGTATACATAGAAAGGAAGTAAAGCCGCAATGACCCTTTTGTAGTGACAAGAATTACTAGGGTAGCAGGGCAACTCAAGTTTGAGAGTACAAAGTAGAGTTCATTCAGTTTAAAAGGTGAATGGCCATGTAGAACAAAAATGAGACAAAGTGAAGATGGCCAAAAACTCAGTCGCTAGGTGAGCCAGATATGTATGAGACAACAACAGTTATGTCATCAAGTTTGCCACCATAATAACGGAATCCAGCCTCCTGAGCAGCAGTAGAAAATGGTGTTGGCCTGCTCTGGTCCAGTGCTCGCTGACGAGCCAGTGCTGCTATCTTCTGAGCAGTTACTTGGGGCTCTAGTCCAGCCCTAATTGCATGTACAACAACTGCAGTGATCTCACTATTGTATAAATTGTCAAATAAGCCATCTGTCCCAGCAATGACTACATCTCCTGAAGTAACAGGTACGGTAAAAACCTGGATCCATTATAGCAAAAAGATAAAATGAAATTTGTTTACTTTCATAAAGGCATATAATTAAGAGAAGAACATCAAACTTCATCTTCCATTAGGCATCTTAAGGAATAATACTAGCACCATAATTAAGGGAGAAATGAAAAAACGCTCTATCAGACAATATATTTGGTTCGAATAGGTGGATGTGGAATGAATAAACGAAAAAATAATGCAGATCATCTTACAATTGACTGGTGTAGGGAAAATGTGAAAAGGATGACATTTGACGCACCTTATTCTCATTTTTCACCCGTTCTACCAAGTAGTGTTTAACAAAAATCAAAATCTCTGAATTTTGACACCTCTCCATAATTTCCACCTTTCATACCAGCATGCCCCAAGTTTCCCCACGAAATATTTGCACAAAAATAGGGAACATCAAACAATTTTCACCCCTCTACCATGAATCGTATCAAGTCTTAGGAATAAGCCTTTTATTGTCCCTACTGAACGTTAAAGCAAAGCCAAATAAAAACAAAATCTCATTAACAATGTTGATGTGTGTACTTTACCTCACCAGAGCTGGGTAGATCAGCTCCATTTCCACTCTCCAACTGATATGTGAAATTGAAGTCATGTTGTTGAACAGGGGACTGGAAAATGGTGCATCCATCTCTAACCACAATGAATCCACTGTCGCCCAAATTGATAGCATGTAATCCCTGGACCAAGAAAGCAACAACCAAGAATGAAAATAAATCAGTTTGTTACATTTTCCTTTTATACCAGCTCAAAAAGTAACCCACCAAATTTACTAGTAACAATAATTCTGCTCGCTACTAATGAGGTCAGCTTCAATCCATCAAGTGGGAGCTAAAACACCAATTGGACATTATACATAAGAACTTGAAACTTTAAAGCTATTTATAGAATATTTAAGAGTAAGTATCAGCACACATGATCGTATGTATGTTATTATTGCAGAGCAGAAGGCACCAAATAATAAAGAAAAAGTCGTTTATTTTAGAATTTCCAGCACGCTTTTGAGTCCAGTTTTAAGCTAAAGCAATCTATCCTTTGACTTTAAAATAGCGAGGTGGAAGACGTGCTCAATAAGAAAGTAATTGTAATCTCAACCCGTTTTGCTACTGTACACAGTATTACTTCAAATAGGACGCATTTTTAAACAGGATAACTGTTGGCATGATGCATTATACCAGACAACAATTTCCATTATACCGGACAGGTAAAATTGTAGAAAAATTTAGAGTTGATGCATATGAGAAGAAAACAAAACACCTAATGTTCAGTAGGCATGAAACATTGGTGATGTTTAAGTTCACACACAAGTGGACAAGACTAATTTTCTTTTCAAAGTTCAGAATAGGAAAATTGAATACCTTATCAGTAAGGGCAACAATACAAGCTGTTGATGAACCCTTGGCCTTTGTATTGGAATGAGCCTTCTCTAACACCCTTGTTGGATTAAAAGAACCTTGGTGCTCCTCTTGAATTGCTCTCACTGAATTGGATATAAGTTCCCGGGAAAACAGTCCTGCATTAACACCAACGTCTGCCCAGCCACCTACACCATCCGCAACACCAATTGCTTGTTCCTCTGCGCAGATAAAATGAGCATCCTCTCCTCCTGTCTCCTCCTTATCTGGATGTGGTAGATAACAAGATCCTGACAACATCTTCAAGGTCTTCCCACCAACAGTAGTTCTGAAATTAACAATGCCGAATACTCTAGATAAGTATCAGCTGTGGGAAATGTAGAATAATTTTATAAGTATAATCTTCTACTAACAAGCTATTAGCCAAATTGGACTCTTACCAAGCTTCATTCATGGAAGTGACTTTGATATCAAGTTATGTTATTTAAAAGCAATTCGTGGAGAAACATAATTCAAAATAAAAAAAAAAAACATGATCACGTACAGATCAGGTGAAAAAGGGGTATTTGAAAGCTGTTCATCGGGAGGGCCGCCATCAAAAGAGACAGAACGTGAAGCCCCAGCTGATGGGCAGGCAGAAGAAGAGGTACAGAAATTCTTCAGCCATGATCCATGAAGCAAACTCGAATCCCGGATCCTCCAATTAACATCAAAAGTAGAACTACCAAAACTCAAAGGACCAGACAAAGGTTGTTGTCTCCTTAGATTCACGCTACCCCTTCGGCAGCCATTAAGAGTTTTGTCTTTGAAGTACACAACTGCAGGCTTTGTGAAATCTAGCACACCACAGCCTGAGACTAAACCATCAACATAAACATCTCCCAGCACAGCATTGGAATGGGAGACGGTAGCCATTGGTTTTGTGTTAAGCGTGTGGCTTGAAGAGCAATGAGTTGAACCGGGCAAAACACAATTTGAATACAGAGAACAAAGAGACAAGCCTGAACTTCTATACAATGCTGCCGGTACTCCTTGTTGCCGAGTTACTGCTTCCCGAATGCGAAAGTAAATGGTAGCATTAGGCCTTGAGAAAATACCAGGCATCATCTTAATCCCTTATGCAAAATACCCTCAATTCAGTTTCCCCCTTGAACAAGAACGTGAATCCCTGCGAGTGATTTGAATTAAAAAATAGTAGCATTCCTCTTTTACCCGCACTAAACCTTGCTTCTGAAGAAATGAATCGCACCCAGATTCTGAAATATTGAAATTTGAACAAATATTATTCAAATTTTCAAACTTCATGGAAGTAAGCACCCCACCTGATGTACAGAGCAGGTACTAAATAATCGGACCTAAAGAGAATACATGAAGTGAAGGGTACAGCAAGAATGAGAGAGCAAAATCAAATTGATAGAGACAAAAGGAAAAAATGCATAAGAATTGTAAGGAGTAAGTTTGAAGAATTAAATTGATTCTTACAGGTGATGAAATGTGCTTTAGTCTTCGGCTGTGGGTGTGAGACCTGTGCCCCGCTCCACAAAAACCTAAAGAGTGTGGGGACACTGTTTTAGGTTTAACGCTATCAAATTCCACTTTCTCCTCTCTTTTTAATTTTTTTTCATTTTTTTCTATTATCAAGAACAAAAGAAAATTAATTATCTGGTTTTTTTCCTTTCTATGGAACAACCAAGATATTATTCCCATTCACAAGAGGTTGTTGCCTTTTACCTTGTAATTAATCCACATGGTTTCTCGATCCATTCTCCTAATTTTTTCTTCACCAAATTTCGGAAATGGATATTTCATATGTAAATTTATGTGAAAACTTTCTATTTATTTCCTTTTGATAGATATTAAATGCGATGGTGCAATTATAATTTTTATAAATTAAATATAAACAAGCTACAGTGACTAAAAAAATACTTAACAACAGTGAAAAGATTTTTTTTTTTATTTTATGACATTCACAACAAACAAAACCATAATAAATTGGTAATTTAATAATCAAAAGCTTAATTTTTAATCACTTTATTTCTGTCAACAAAAAACTCCTGATGTAGCACTTATTTTCTGGTCTTAGAATTTTATCATTTTACAACTTATTGTTATTTAATCACGATTTTAATTATTTACTCTATTTTAATTTCCAAAAATATTTTAAATTTTCAATTAAGTCTCACTAAACTAACATTGACATTCAATAATTAGGTATTGATCAAACTACAGAAAAATCTAACTACTAAATGATAATTCTTCCTTTAAATTTTATATTTTATTCGAATTGAGAAAAAAAATAAAGGAAGAGGAAAAAAAAGTAAAATATAAAGTTTTTTAATGGAGAAAAGAAAAAATAAAATGAATAAAAAGTTTACTAATGATATAATTGCTGTGAT
>Ga0123340_1002507_pt1 | contig 16646 bp, 13 predicted proteins | sample SirMexnodulemix_FD_89961 | JGI IMG/M metagenome (GOLD analysis project Ga0123340, IMG submission 89961) | Root nodule microbial communities of legume samples collected from Mexico - Siratro Mexico nodule mix | ecosystem: Host-associated > Plants > Roots > Nodule | place: Mexico: Nepantla... | reverse complement strand
GAAGGAAATGGTCTAAACATTAGTCCATGTGGTCACTCTCTTTTTTAAATTTGTAAAATAAAAAGAAAACGTATACTCCAAAATATGGGCGTTTAATTTTATCTTTTTGATGTATTAAGTTTTGAATTTTAATTTTTGGGTTTCAACTTCAAGTGTGTAACTTTCAGTTATATGGGTTTGTTATATTCTTTACAATTTATCATTAATCTTTGTTCAGCTGGACATTCACGATTCAATCAGCTAGCTATGAAATAAGCATTCACTGACTTGTATATCAAACAAATAGGTTATGTTATATTATAGCATCCCCAAAATATAGTGACATTATATTTTAGCTGTGAATAAATAGCATTTAGTATATAAAGCATTTGCATCTCCTCAAAGTGGTAATAAGATATGCTTAAATGGGAAAATATGCAGGTCCTTAGCAGCGATACTGTGTTTTCTGTTCCAATGGCGGAGACCTACGATCTTCTTGGGGTTGATTCAAAAGACATAATTACACTGGAGAAATATTTGCAAGACTACTTCAGTAACATATTAAAGAAATTGAAGGATCTCAAGGCCCAGTCAAAGCAAACGGATATTTACTTCTGAAACATTATTTGTAATACAAAACCAGATAAGGAATGTAGATATCTAGAAGTCTCGTTGATATTTATATATATTTTATATATTTTTTCAATTTTTTTTCCAGTTGGTATACCCAAGAAAGTTGAGGATGTACCATAAAATTCAAACGTATGTATTTACATTTGAAGTTTTAATATATAAAAATAAATCTCTATTACTTTAAAATTATAATAATGCTTTTAGTTTTTTTATCAGCTTTTAGTTTGTTGATGAGAGTTTTTAAAAATGAAATTTGTTGAAATTTAGCTTGAAGTGACAGGATATTATCAAGTAAAAAATGTTAGTTAAGATTGGTAGTACGTGTAGGATAGAAGTTTTGAACTCTATGCATCAACTTGGTTACAATAATGTTTTATAGAGAAAATTTGTATTTATGTAAAATTATTGGATGATTATATTTTGGTTCGTGAAAGACTATTGGGAAATTTTGATTATATTGTTGGATGTTATAGTATAGAAATTTTAACTTGTTGTGGCTGCTATCTTTGATTGATGGAAGAATTGTTTGGTTTACAAAAGTATTTGATTGAGTTTAAAACTTAAAAATGTTATGCTTGATTGTATCGGTACACCTTCAACAAACAAGGAAGAAATAGTATGAAATAGTTTTGCTACTGGATATGTGAATTGGTCATTATATATAGTTATAATATATTTAAAATTATATTTATTATGAATGTAATTATATAGTAAATAGAATAGTAGTTAAATAAAATAAAATAAATGCATGAGGTTATCTTGTTTCGGTCGCGGTCTTCCCTGTTATCACATCACGTGTAGGAAGCCCTGTCATCACATCACGTTTAGGAAGCCGCCGGGGTGGCCCCACACGTGTTTCTTTATTTCTACGGGAAGCCGACAGGTTTTTGTCATATTGGCAAAGAACCGGTGTTAAAAAAAAGAAAGAAATTTAGATGAAAACTGTATTGAGTCATTAGGAGAAAAAAGGTAAAATAATGAATATGTTTATGTTGAAGATTTTGATTATGATGGTAAAGTAAGAGTAACAAGGGAGGCTATAAATAGATAGAGAGGGAAGGAAGGAAAATGGAAAAGAGAAATGAAGAAGAATAGAATGATATGGAGCGTAGCAGTAGTGGTGGTGTGGACGGTGTTAGTGGGAGGAAGCTGGGGAGAGCAGTGTGGAAAGCAAGCAGGGGGTGCGCTGTGCCAAGGGGGTCTGTGTTGCAGCCAGTTCGGGTGGTGCGGCTCCACCATCGACTACTGCGGCGCGGGTTGCCAGAGCCAATGCGGTGGACAGCCATCTCCTGCTGCTGATCTCAGCGCCCTCATACCCAGGTCCACCTTCGACCAGATGCTCAAACATCGCAACGACGAAGGCTGCCCAGCCAGAGGCTTCTACACCTACGACGCCTTCATCATCGCCGCCAAGGCTTTCCCCAGCTTCGGCAACACCGGAGACACTGCCACTCGCAAGAGGGAGATTGCGGCCTTCTTGGGCCAAACGTCTCACGAAACAACCGGGGGATGGGCCACTGCACCTGACGGGCCATACGCGTGGGGATACTGCTTCGTGAGGGAGCAGAACCCAAGTGCCTACTGCTCCCCAACTCCCCAGTTCCCCTGCGCTCCTGGGCAGCAATACTACGGCAGAGGTCCCATCCAGATAAGCTGGAACTACAACTACGGTCAGTGTGGAAATGCCATTGAGGTGGACTTAATCAACAGCCCTGATCTGGTCGCCACTAACCCTGTCATCTCCTTCAAGTCCGCTATCTGGTTCTGGATGACCCCGCAGGCCCCCAAGCCATCCTGCCACGACGTCATCACCTCTCGATGGACCCCCTCCGCTGCCGACGTGGCTTCCGGGAGGCTTCCCGGCTACGGCACTGTGACGAATATCATCAACGGAGGCCTGGAGTGCGGCAGAGGAGTGGATAGCAGGGTTGAGGATCGCATTGGTTTCTACCAGAGATACTGTGACCTGCTTGGAGTTGGTTATGGCAGCAACCTGGACTGCTACTCTCAGATCCCATTTGGAAATTCACTCTCTAATCTTCATCCCATCCTCTGATCTACATCTTACCCTGTCACCACTTAGTGACACCCCATCTAAATAAATAAAAACTCATACTTTATATATCCGCACTGTGTTTGGCTTTCTCATCTCATCCAACAAAGTTTTCTAACACATCATCTATCAATAAATTCATCACTTCTCTAACCAATCACTATCTCAGTCGTCATTATAACAAAGCATGTCATCTATACCATATCCATAAACCTAAATTTTTTCTTAAAAGAGTGGATTATTTTTTTACAATAAGAACACTTTTATGTCACTTATTTTCTGTATGAAATTTTTGGAATACTGTATAGTCTCGAAATGGAAGCCTTTTTCTTCACCCAAAAGGTTTAGCACAAAGTCTTAGCACAGGGCCGGTACTCTCAATCTGCCTCTGATTTTGTAGAGTTGGATGTGTTGACTATGTGCATTTCCGGAAGAATGTGATGCATGCATCATAATAAATGATAACAAAACATCACAGCATCGAGTAAATATCGTAATGAGCACGGCAACCCGACGTGTCTCTATCAACTGCAAGAACAGTCCATCTTAGTTTTCAGACTAGCCCCTTCCCACCCAAAATATTTAATTACCTCTCTAATCTATATGCTATTTTTTACTTAAACTTTAAAGTTAATATATATTTTGTCCGCTTTACATACAATTTTAAATGATAAAAATCCAAACAAACTAATAAGTACGGAAAGTATAATTTGTATAATTTTATTTAAAATTAATGTCAACAGTCTTTAATATAATTTGAATTCTTTATTTTATATTTTGCAACTTTTTTCGTTAAGTAATTTTAAATCTTAAAGTATATTATGTTAAAATTATTGCACATCAATTTGTTAGTTTGACTTTGACATTCAAAGTTTAATACAGTAAAATTTAGAGACCAGGGTCACTATTTTTTTTTAATTGTAAGAAATACATCTAGAGTATCAGGGAATAGACTTTTAAGAATAGAGGATGAATGAAAATTATATTTTAAAAATTTATTTATTTAACATTCAAAAGTCTTAATTTACTTTATCCTCTTTTTATGATATCTAAATGTTTACTTATCTTTTTTGAACTACTAGTTATTAGCGTGATAATAATAAATCAATTCTACCGATAATAATTTTGATTCCAACAAGTTTTTCGTCTTTTTTATAATTTTTATTTTATCTTTTATCCTACATACATGAACTATTTTGGAGTTTTGTATATCTGAGGAAAAACAATTATTGGTTTAAGTTTATAATGATATGTTTGACTTTTGACATAAATTTTTTAGGAGTAAATTAAGAATTTTTAAACTCTTTTATTTAGTTGTGCATTTTTGTGCATTTGCAAAAGAAATGGTAATGCTGAGAAAGAAACTTTTGATGAGATTAAAACATAAGATAGATAATTATTACTGAACTAAACGGTAAAATGATTTATTTAATTGAGAAATAAGCATAATTGTGATGATGTTAAATTATATAGGTGGAAACATATTCCAGAATATATCTAGGGTCAATATGTAATTCTTGGATTTTATGTTTGAGTTTGCTTAGGTATAGTATTGATTGAATTGAGTAGTTAATTTGCTTATGGAACAAATTAAGATTTCTATTATAAAATTAAATGAGTGATGATTCTTTTAAATTGGCATTAAATTTTGTGAATGATGCTATAGTAGGATATTTATATATTATGGTTGAAGTAATATATTTTAGTTTAAGGTTGAATTTTGGATTATTTTTGCATTAAAATTTTTTTGACATGAATGTGATTTAATCATTATTTATTGTTGATGTAGATTTTGAATTAATGTTTGTTTCAAAATATAGAAGACTAGTTACTGTAAATATTTGAGTTAGAATTTTGTACACAAAGTTATGAATGAATGAACAAAAAGTGTGAAACTCGTTTGTATAGATATTTTCATAAGAGTTTTGGCCATGAAAGACTCACTAAGGTATATATTTGTATAAGAATTTTATTCAGAAAGATGTGACTACAGGGGTTTATATTTAAGTAAGTTTTACTCAGAAAGATGTGACTCAAACACAGAGGTATGTACCAGAGACGACTTGTGAAGTATATTTTACTTTTAAAGATTTTATAATTTTAATTAATATTTAGAGTTTATAGTTAAGAATAATTGGAGTTTAAATAATATTTGAGTTTTAATTAGTTTTTGCAAGTTTCAGCAACCCATCATAGTTTGATTTGGGTTTAAATTTTTAATTCAACTCAACTTTTTTTCAAGGAGCTGAGTTGAATTGCCCTGTTTAAATATCCCAACTCATCCTCTTTGCTTCATCGTCTGATTTCCTTTCTGAATGGGACTTTATGACGGTGTTGTAAATGTGGTCCAGAGTCTAACATTCAGCTTCCGGAGACCTCTTGTAGTCCAACAACATTAAACTATTTTTTTTTCTTTTTTTCATAACTAGCTTTACACTCACAGCAGTTGGCAACTTTCTTAGCGGTCAAGTTGTTAGATGCAAAATCATTCAGGTACTTTCATCAAATAGTTTAATCTTTAAAAATAGTTGATTTCATCTCAGTTCATGACATAAGTTGTTCTTTCCCATCGCCATCACAACGCTTCAGTTCTGTGTGATCCCAACATCCTCCAGAGCAATCAAGATAGAAAGGAGTGAATCCACCTGATAGTCTTTCACTATCAAAACTATCTTTCATGTATATAGTGTTTGCATTTACATCCTGCCTCCAATCTGAGATGTGCATGCCAAAATTTACCAGTTGGATTGTGTGGATGCATACCATACCAGTTTGTGTCAGGAGAATAAAATCACACTAATAACCAACATTTTACTAGCTCTATACTATTTTGAAACTTCCATTACATGCCACTGGAATTGCCAGAATACTTGTACTTCAGCCTCCGACCCTTATATCTTCTGATTTGTTGTGATGTATTCTCCAGACAGCGAAAATGGATATATTCTGTTGCTTTAGCATAAAAAGATTTGCTAAGCGTCTAAGAATTCAATTCCCTTTTTCACTTAGAGTAGCCATGAGTTCTGACCGAGCCTTATCGAGGGCACTTGACAAATTTTCAGGCTTCCTCCCACCTGCCTGAGCAAAATTGGGCCTTCCACCTCCACCACCGCCACATAATTTTGCTATTTGTCCAATAAACTTACCTGCCTGAATCCCCTGATCAACCACCCCTGGAGAAAAAGCAGCAACTAGGCTAACCTTCCCTTCACCTGGACATGAGCCCAGTATCACGGCTGCTGGATCTGTTAGTGTTTCCACTAAATATTCTGCAGCACTTTTAAGTGATTCAGCATCAACATCATCGAAGCACTCAACTAGTACCCTGCAAATTTTCAACAAGAAATAAATAAAAACGATACATCTACTTAATGTTTAACAATTTTTTAAAAATATTTTTTTGCGCAAGTCCTACTAAGTTTAACATGAGGAATACTCTGAAAAAAAGAACAAGATAAGGAAATATAAATACAAGGGACATCGTTTCAACTTAATTTCTAATAATTTCTGTAGTAATCACAAAACTATATATTAAAGGGACTACCAGTGATGTGATGCAATACCTCCAGCTTCTTAATTGTGGGATTTGTTTGGTTTTGACAATAAAAACTTCAAGTGAGAAAAGGTTGAAAGACTTCTATATCAAAGAAACATCTTCAGGTTGCTAAAACTGATATACCATCACACGGAGAAACATTACCTGTACTGTTTTGAATTCCCCACCAACAATGCTTTGCTCGCAATAACTGAAGCTTTGTAGATTGCTGCTTTTGCACGTACAGAAGAATTTTCATTTCTCAATACCCGTAACTCCTCCAAAAGGTTTTCTATCCTTGTGGTAACGTCTTCTGGCTTAACCTTCATAAAGTGATATTATTATATCAATTACAACACGTAATTACATGCAAAAATCAATATTGCAGAGCAGAACGTATGCTCAAAAGTGCTTGAAAGAAATGGTGCAGTGTGCTGAAAATGACCAAGCCAACAACACCCCTGGATTTTTTTTTATTAAAAACACTAACAAAAAGTTATACAAATAAAGGACATACATTATGTATTTGGAAAGTTAATTCGCTGATATGTTTAAGTCATTGCAGAAAGCTAAGTGACAAGCACCCAAAAGACCTCCCTATCTGTTAAGGGGGGAAGAATCAAGCTACTTAAGTACTTCATCGAGTATACCTACTACTTACTGTGAGATTTAAGCACCTCATACCGTCCCTGAAAAGCCAAGGTCTTGCAATTGATACTCTACAAGTCTTTACTGAGCCTATGTATTCAACCCCTTCAAAGGTAACTCTTTTCAAGACACCAACAACCAACTCTCATACTAAATTATTCATACCCCAAGTATTTGAGGAACCATCCCTTAGAAGCTAGTTGTTAAGCCGGTGAATCAAACCACTCAAGTACTTCACCAAACATCCTATACTACTCTATATGAAACTTTGGTATTCCATAATATCTAAGAACTTATCAATAAGCATTTGAATGGCACGATGAGAACCATTCCAGACTATGCTGAATGCCATCTTATACAGAATAAGATGGTTTGTCTCTCTGATCCCCCCTTCCCTCAACAAAAGAGTAAGAGGAAAAACAAAAGGATGCCTATTTGCACAAACTTTCATAATTAATAAACCATCACAATAATTAAATAACACATAGATATTAACTGAACAAGGTGATTTTCAAATTTCGGTCAATATAGATAAAAGTGAATATTAACTGGTTGTCCTGATGACAAACTATGAGTTTTCAAAACTTTGGCAAGGCTTTGAAAACTCTAAAGCCAAGATCATGGAACATACTTTGAGAGTGGAACATAGCTGCTTTAGATAAAAGTATCGGGCATTGATATATTCAATGAAGGCTTCACCAGCTACAGCTTCAATACGCCTGATTCCAGATGCAATACCCTGTTCTGATATTATTTTAAAACCGCGAATTTCAGAAGTATTATTCACGTGAGTCCCACCGCATAGTTCCATCGACACACCAGGAACCTCTACGACACGTACCTGCAGTACACCAAATTTGAAGCCAAAATAAGGTGCTTATACATCAGCTTAATAAATACCACATAAATACATATTCTTAATCTTTTCCTTGATTGATGAGAAGAACTGGAACAAATAACTGTAATCTGTCATAGAAGTGTGGGCCATTAGGATTAAACAATATTTTTAGTTTCATTAACAGGAATTCTCCTAATAGGATTTACAGAACCTAGTATCTTACTGTGCTGTACATGATTTACCACTCTGGTCCATGTGCAAGCGCATGTCAGAAATACAGGGATAACTACTAGTACATTAGAAATGATAATTGTAATTGGATGTATTTCAACCTTGCACTTTTTTTGTCATGAGTACCAATCTAACAATAGTAAAAAGGGAATTTCAGTCAGAAGAAGTATTGTTTTGACCATTAGTTGTATTGTAAACCTTCCCTGAAGGTCACCTACTTTGAATACACATTTCATGATAACTATAGTCTACAAGCTTAGAACTACTAAAACAAAAGTAATCCAATTGAACTTTGAAGGTCAATATTACAAATGTTTGAAGTAAATCCTACCTCTTCTCCATATTTTTCTCCAAACATTGCAATAGCCCCAGCACTTTTTGCATCAGCGAGAGGCATTACTTTGGTTTGAAGTAGTGCTGCATCCTCAATCCATCCATTGATTAGCACTTCAATTTCAGCAAGCTCAGTATCATGAAGTGGTCGGTGGAAGTTGAAATCAAACCTGAGACGATCAAATGCCACCAGCGAACCAGCTTGTGAGGTCTCCTGACCAATAACCTTTTTAAGTGCAGCTTGTAGTAAATGAGTAGCAGTATGATGAACCTACAAAACCCAACTACACTTATTATAATCTTAAACAACTTGCAAGTTTGAAATCTGAAAATATATATGACTATAAACGACCAAATCAACAGTTCTTGCACCTTGGCTCGCTGCCTCAGCTTCATATCAACCGCTGCTTCCACTTCTTTGCCAACCTCTAAAACACCCTTTTGGACTGTACCCTTGTGCACAAATATGTTGCCTAAAGATTTCTGAACATCTATTATCTCCACAACAGCTTTTGGTTCATTATCACCCTCTGAAAGATATAGAAAGCCATGATCGCCAATTTGACCCCCTGATTCTGCATAAAATGGAGTCTTATTCAGTAAAACTTCCACATTACTCCCTTCACTGACCTGCACAGCTGGATTTCCATTCACCAGTAGGCTTTCTATCATTGCTTTACAATGAAGTCTGTCATATCCAATAAATTCAGTGTCAGGTACATTCTCTGTAATATTTTCCCCATTTTCAATGGAAAGTTTGACAGTATTATGTGCAGCTTGAGATTGACGCCTTTGTTTCTCCATCTCAATATCAAAACCATCCATATCAATACTCACACCACGTTCTTCAGCCACTTCTTTTGTTATTTCCATTGGATATCCATAAGTATCATACAATAGAAACACATCTTCGCCAGCCAAGCAAGGAACAGTTCCATTTCTTTCTGCACTTGATAAGGCATCAGCAAGTTTCTCCTCAAGCAACTTTTCTCCTCTCTCCAGTGTCTGCACAAACCGAAGCTCTTCTCTCTTCAGCTCCTCAAAGATACGAGGTGCTTTGTTCTTCACATCAGCCTCAATGTGTGTACTTAATTCCACAACCTTCTCGGCAATAATTGGTAAAACGCTCCTTCAAGGTCTCCCCTACCATCACCCTTTATACCAAGCAACCTGCCTGTACGAACAACCCTTCTAATAAGCCGTCGAACCACATAACCTCTCCCAACATTCGAAGGGACAACTCCATCACAGATGAGAAAAACAATTGCACGCATGTGATCTCCTATAATCTAAGATAAACCAGAAAAAAAGCAAAACAAAAAAAAATGAAATGACACATTAAAAATAACAAGACAACTTTAGGTTAAAATCAGCTAAGGTTGTACTGCAGTTCGTATGAAGATAGTCATGTTTACTTTGAGATTCTTCTTTGTCTGACCATCAGCAATACCATAAGAAACATTTGCTAACTTTGAGGCCTCCTCTATGATAGGGAAAATCAAGTCAGTTTCATAATTGTTAGGAACCTGCAGAAAGCATTGGCTATAAATAAGATGGGGTTTAGGAGCATGTGAAATGACAGGTCTAGTGCCCTAGAAATACTTCTTAAAATATAAACGGTTACTTTTACAACAATAATCAACATACTGAACATATACCTGTTGTAGAATACGAGCCATACGCTCCAGTCCGAGGCCAGTGTCTATGTTCTTCTGTTTTAGAGGTTCAAGAGAACCATCATCTTTTTTGTTGTATTGCATGAAGACTAAGTTGTAGAACTCTATAAACCTTGTATCATCATTGAGATCCTGCTTTCACCCCCCAGGTCCCAACCACCCAACAAAATACATGTCACTAAAATGATTTTGGATCCTTCAATCTAAAAATGACATACTTACAGCATCTACATATCCCCTCTCAGGATGAAAATCATAATAAATTTCTGAGCAAGGACCACAAGGACCTGTCGCTCCACTGGTCCAGAAGTTGTCTTCTTCTCCCAACCTTTTTATACGTTCAACTGGGACACCAACCTGCACGGAAATTAAATAAATAACCAATAGGAAGAATAATGCAATATGCTTTGTTAAACGTTCGCTAGTCAAAATAGAAGTTAATTATGTAGGAAAATAAGATGATTGTTGAGGAAAACCATTTGTAGCTAACCTCATCAGACCATAGCTGAAAGGCCTCATCATCATCTTCATAAACACTCACCCATAATCGGTCCGGTGGCAAACCAAACCTAAAGGTAAATTGAAGAGAAGACAAATCATAATATATTTTGACATAAGAAAGAGGTGGGGTGGAGGGGGAAAGTGTACTGACTCTGAGGTGGAAAGCTCCCACGCCCATAGAATAGCTTGTTTTTTGAAGTAATCACCAAAGCTGAAGTTTCCAAGCATTTCAAAGAAGGTGTGATGTCTGGAAGTTAGGCCAACATTGTTGATATCATTAGTACGGATGCATCTCTGTGCAGTAGCAGCACAAGGTACTTCTCTCGGAACCTGTAATTAGTAAGTTAGATAGGAGAGGTAGTATTAGTGATAGATGGTGAGGCATGGGAATACCTTGCCCAGGAAGATGGGCTTGAATTGGAGCATCCCTGCGATGGTGAGCAGAACAGTGGGATCATCGGGGACGAGAGAAGCGCTGGGAAGAAGCTTGTGACCGCGGGAAGCATAAAAATGAAGAAATCTCTGACGTATGGAATCCCCACTCACCCAATTCGGATTCACTGTGACTTGTTGCTGTTGTTGGTGTTGGTGAAGAGGAACGCCCTGTGCCTTGGGAAACAATGAAGTGCGAAAACGAAACCCGCGGTGCGGTCTGAGAGACACAAATCCTAATCATAACGGCAATTAGATTAGGATGACAAACAGAATCACAACGTAGAGAAGAGAAGCTTAAAATTGAAGGAAGCAACGAACCATTGGTATTATTATTATTTCTACTATTATGAAGACGGGGAATGGCGGCAACCTTTGGAAGCGGAAGGAGCAGTTGTGACTGTGCAAATGGAATAAGTGCCATCCCTTCCATGGGAATGCCACCAACGCTCACTAACGGATAGATAACTCTTCTTCCATTCACTACGCTTCCCACCACCACACCACATAATATTATGCAACAATATATATCCTTTTTTATTTTTATTATCCTAAATAGAGCATACCTTAAATTCCTTAAATTGATTTTTTTATAAATCAATTACTTCAAGTACCATAATCTTATTTTGAATGTTACTTATGTTATTGTTTTAAAATAATTTTATCTCTTTTTACTTTATTAACATGAAGCGATTTGAAAAATCGTGCGTAAAAGCATTATGCGGTTTAGGGCGTAAATTTAAATTACATAAACGTTTGATTTCTCAGAAAATTTGAACAAAATGAGATGATTGACAACAACGTTTGACAGACATCATGAGGAACAAAGTTATTTAAGTGAATTTAGTCGCGTGTCTTCAGTATTTTAATTAATCTAGCATTAGACATATTTCCGACAACAATGTATAAGGCATATGAGCCTTATACTGATTTTTTAGTTTATACATAATTCTCCTTTTTCATTCGCAATCAGAAAATATATAAAGTTTCTTGAACAAATGTCTTGCGTAACATGAATAATTTTGTTTTATTATTTCCCTTTATATATGTGTCTATTAAAAACTACAACCATATCAATAGTGAATTTCTATTACCTATTTAGACACCGATCTTAATTATTAAAGGTCCAAATCTATCACATCCTTTAAAACAACCCTTTAATTCCACCAGCTTCAATCCGACCTTCCTTAATCATAAAATATTTACATGATAGATCGGCAAGATTCTTAATGGAAGACATTTTCTCAACAAGAAGATGAAACTTAAATTCAATGTCCGAAAAATCTCTAACAATATACAAGCTCTCAGTCTCTCGGACCAACAATAAGACTTAAATTCAAGGTTACTTACTATACAACTACAAATAACAACAATGAGCTATTCCTAAATAAAACCTACATTAATTTAGAAAAAATCAATACTTTATCAATTGATTTAAAAATCATAAATATTTTTCAAATATTAAATTATTTATTCATAATTTTATTTATTAGCCACTGCTAACAAATTCATATTTCTAGAATTGGCATTGGGGTGACAATCTTTTTATATATGCCAACGGAATTGTCATCAACCTATTGCGTTAAAGTTCTCTTAGTGTCAAACATTCATAATAAACATGATCCTAAAACATTCAAGAGTATCGTGAATGGGTAAATTCCGAATATTGAATCAAACTGATATTTAAACATGTTTGATCATGAGTTACTTTGGAAACAAAAATCCTATCATTAAATTAGAATGGATCTGAGCCTTATTGTGACATCTCGTAAATACTATATTGATTTCAAACATGTCCTCATTGATGTTCCACTTGTTACTGCAACTTATGCGACTCAGACTTCCCAGACAGTTGAGAAGTAACTCTGATCTTCCTCGCATAGCATCTAAAAGACCAGGGATTCGCGGCCAGACTTAACCGCCTTCAAAGCCGCAGCCAAATGAGTGTTCTCACACACCAGTTATATGACACAATGTAGAGAAGCCTTTGGTTGCATTATGACATCATCCATGAAAAACTATGGTAAGAACTGCTTTAAATTAATCCAATAAAAATAAAGAAACAATATCAACAAAGTTGATATTTCTCCTTTACTTTCATACAAAAACTCATCTACTTTAATTTAAGATCAAAATTTATCCATATTATGCAGTAAACCAAATACCTATACTACCCGTGACAGTAAGCAACTATGTGCCCGTGTTCTCTATGTTATCATCCTTCAGTCCAAGATTTGATGTTCCAGCGGCGCTCAAGCAACTTTCAAATGAGAGAAACACATGGATTGTCTTACCAAGTCGATAATGCATTCATCTTAATTGATGATCTACCTCTTTGTGGCTTGATTATCTTCGACCCAAGAGAACTACGATGGTTACATGTCAAATCGGTTGGAATATGAAGAAGATTCTCATTTCTGAACCCGTGAGAATCTTGTTCTTATATTCATAAGTAGTCGTTAGGGCAATCCTGTTTGACATTTAACTACCATAATTTTCTTGTGTTGGGCTATTGAACAAAGCCAGAATAGCACAATCCAGGCTGATCAAGTAGATCAAGCTATTTTCAAAATCCAAAGAGATATATCATCAATCAAGACGCAACCCTGGATGATATAAATTGAAAGTTGCTTCAATGTAGCTGTCTTGGAACGTCAAATTGTGGACTGAAGGATGATAACATGTATAGAAGACAGACACTTGTACATTTAAAAAAACCTACATAAGTTGCCCTAAATGCTAAAACCTACACTTCAAAAAAGCTTTGATTGCTGTTGCACTGCGAGTAAAGCGATTTACAAATGCAGGGATAGACAGACAATTTGCAGGGACAAGTGAGAACATCAATTAGGATATAATAGCTATTTGCTTGAAATCCATATTCAGTATCTATGAGATGGCACAAACACATTTGTTCCTGCAAGCATCCAGTACCTAGAACAGGAAGAAAAAGACACAGACGTAAGGCAGGCACCGGTTAACGCTAAGAATCAGCCTTAATTAAAGGATGTAACCGTAAGCTTTTTTGCCAATTTGTTAACCCCAGATCAAGATAGGATTTCAAGCCAAAACATTTTTGCAATCTCCGTTTGACCATTAATGATAATTCATCCATTATTGACACACTTGAATGCTTTATTCAAGTCTCCCAGAGGTCTTTTTACTGGAATAGTAACTTTGAAATACAAGAAAAGAGAAATGGGCGAATATTCGTTCGTCTATTCCTTGCACTAATAACAATGGGATCAAAATATAACCCGCGTCTGTTTTAGACAACCTCAATGTAAGGAACAGTGATATTAAAGAAAGTTATTCTGATGTTAAAAAATCCTTTATTAATGGTCAAGGTTTCGTGCCTCTTAAATGATTGAAACTAAGGCAAAAGTTTTGCCTTCTAAAATGTCTTTGGTGAGAATATACATTAGAAACTAACATAGTCAATGTATTCTTCTGCATGAAGTATAAAGTCGATGCACAAAAATTATGGACACAATTTTATGTAACCCTGTTTGTACATAATCATAGAAGCCCATAATGGCAATGCTTCAATCTGTTCGACAAGTAGGTTCTCAAAAGAAGGATATGCTAAGGTTTATAGCCAAAGTGACAAAGACAAAGATCTTAATACAGTTCAAAGTGTGACTTAGCTTGTTAAGGGTAGTTTCACAGGCATGGGAGTTATGAGGGTCAACAGAGGGAGTGAGGCCAAAGCCTGCTCTATGGACCCAGTACCCTCCAACGGCTTTGTCATCACCATCATTTGCAAGTTTGTTGGCATTTCATTGCAAGCTTCGTTTAAACATTCTATTCAATTATTTTCCAATTGACAAATTAAAGATTGAGGAGAAAATTACGCGGGACTAAAATCGCACACGAGAGAAAGTAGGAACTGAGTGTAGGTGAACGTACACTAAAGGGATATATACCATAATTTGTTGAATTTAAATACAATGTACTTCAGAAACCGCTTATCCCGAGCAGAGCAGTCCAACTCAAAATTGATAGCAACAATGTTTGTGCATGCCCAGAAAGTGAACAAACTGATACTCTGCTTGCAGCGGGATCAGAACAAGAAAGGAAATGAAGCCTGTGATTACATGTGCAAAGTTTAAGAGAGACACAGAGAATGAAGTTATGCTGTTTCTATCGCCTAATTAGGAATTTGGGGGGGAATGCAGATGAACAGGCATTGCAGTTTTACCAACTAGAAATGGATCCACCACGCCATGAAAATGGCCAATAGAAGAAGGTGCAGCTTCCAGTTACAATCCAGCTGCAGCTGATCATTCACTCTGCAATCTGTCCGTATGGCAAGCAATTAAGAGTATAAGTAACTTGAAATAGAATCATTGCGCAAAAGAAGACGCGACGCTAATCACTGATGAAAGAAAAGATGACTAACTTGATTAAGAGGATTGTCAGGAGATTTCTTCCATAGCTTCCATATCAAGTCCTTGTACTGATTGTGAGTAAGACCCGGCTTCTCTTCTTTCAGCTTAGGGAGTTCAGCTTCTTCGAATGCCTGCATGGTATGGTTAGCGGATCGAATTCAAAAAAACGATAAAAAATGATAAATAGGACGAATTTATACCTTGAAGGAAGCCTTGAGGCGCCTCTCGGGATGGCGATCGGGGGGCAAGTTGTCGACGACGGTCATCTGAGCGATGGCATCATCCAAAGATCTCGCTTCGATAATGGAATCGTCGCGATTAGTGTTGGACACCAGCACCATTCTCTCGTACTCATCCTCTGCAGCAGTGCGACTCTGCCGCTTCTTCAACTCCTCCGCCTTCCTCTCAGCCTCCGCCTGCTCCTGTTCCCGTCGCCGCCTCAGCTCCACCTCCGTCACCTTCGGCACCGGGATCGATACCCGGTTCGCCTTCTTGTCCACCTTTTTCATCGCCTTCTCCAGCTCCTTCTCCTCCTGCTCCGCCAACCTTCGCGCCTCCGCCCGACGCGCGGCTGCTTCGGCCTTCTTTTCGGCCTCTTCCTCCTTCTTCTTGGCGGCTCGTGACTTGGAGCCCTCGGCTTCCTGCCAGTACTGATCAGCCTTTTCTCGAGTCTCCTTCTCCTTGCGTTCCGTTTCCGCGGCGCTCTTACGCGCCCTCGCCGCCTCCGCCTTAGTGTTCACCCCCATCTTCTTCGGCATCTTACTTAGGGTTTGGTTTTCTTCCGATGCCGATGCTGATGCTGATGCTGATGCAGATATGATCGTATGCTGTGACGAGATTATATATTCACGAATCGATGGAAGGTTGATGACGTTCAGTTCCGTTTCTCCTTCTCGATCTTTCTTTGTTTCTACCCGTCAAGGCCTGCCACTCTCCCAATGATCCATGGGCCTCGGCCCGCTTCTTCCCCCATCGCAATTCACTTTTTTTCTAAGTATATTACTTACTGCATGTCCCATTTTTCAATCTGTACCTCCACAATTTTCAATATCTTACTCTTGGATTGTTCTGGAAATTTGTTGGAACACAGATTGTGAAATTCATTTTATAACACACTTTTCGATAAGATTTTCAAAATAAATTTTTTAATATGCATTTCAAAACTAACTTTCTAAAATAGGTTTTTTGACACAAACTTTTTAGAATATGTATAATATCTTTTATACTGTATTTTTCAGAATGAGTTTTATGGAATAAGTTTTCTCAAACACATAAAATGTGTTTTGAAAAGAGCTTTTCAGAACAATATGTTTTACTCTTCCTTTTCTAAGTATAGTATTCCTTCTCTTCTTCATCTGCAACAGTGACAGTGCAGCGGTGGTTGCAGTAGTGACAG
>Ga0123340_1002501_pt1 | contig 16659 bp, 8 predicted proteins | sample SirMexnodulemix_FD_89961 | JGI IMG/M metagenome (GOLD analysis project Ga0123340, IMG submission 89961) | Root nodule microbial communities of legume samples collected from Mexico - Siratro Mexico nodule mix | ecosystem: Host-associated > Plants > Roots > Nodule | place: Mexico: Nepantla... | reverse complement strand
CCAGTCGATCAAACTGCTACAGATGTGGTGCAATCAAAGATGATTATTCTTCAGCATATGCCAACAACTCTGCAGGTTATGGATCTGACACTTTCCCCCCAGGATGGAAGACTGGAGACTGGCGTTGCCCAAGGTCTTTTCACATTTTCAGTTCTCAAAATAGGATCTCTTTCTTATACTACATTATCATCATGTTAACAACTGCTTCACTTCAATCAAGTGCCTGCATTTAATTTGTGACTACAGCACTAACTATATCACCTACACCTCCAACTATCATAAAACGTGAAATATGTAATTACAATATCAAGAAATAAGATAAAATATGCAACAAATACTTGTATCCATAGTAATTTCTAACTAATTCAAAGTATTTGACCTTATTTTTTCCTTCTTCTTATGTAACAGAATGGGCTGTGGAGGGCATAATTATGCTAGCAGGGCAGAATGCTTTAGATGCAAAATGCCTAGGGATTTTGGTGAGGGACTCTAACTTTTGATGTTTCAGTTGTTCTTTGTTCAAAGTAGTCTCAGGACGACCTTTTCTTTTTCAATTGCTATTTAACCTCAGTTCCACTGATATACATTGCTTTTGTTTCTGGTACTGCAGACTAGAAGAAGGAAATTCTGATGAGCAGCAATATAATGATTACCCTCAACTTTCTTCTTCAAACAACATCCTATGATAAATCATGGATCAAGGCCCTCTGTAATAGTCATAGCATTGCTTTTTCATTAGGATGAAATAAGGATGTTATGTCATATTGCTTCTAATTACTAAACGTAGTGACAAGAAGTTTATGAAAACCATATGTTTTGTTTTCCATATTCATTTACTGAGATAATTAAGGTTTCGAACCTATTTTACTTAAAATCTTGCTTATTAGTTTCCCTTGTTAGCTTCTACAATCCAATAATTCAAATCAATTGCATTTGCATAGCATGAGTTGTTTTTCTCATATGGTTGAATTTCTACTTATAAAAAAATCGTGTAGGAGCATCATTTAATTAGTAGACAAATATCCATGCATATAATTACCAGTTAATGAAAATCATAAATTGTTCAAATTCAAAAGAAGGAATGAGAATAATTTTAGGAGGGAGGACTCAATAAGTTAGAATTAGTTATTTAAAATAATTTGTATTCATTTTATATTATTTTAATCAAAATCTTATATTTATTTGTTATCTTCTTCACTACATATGGTAGTTATTTTATTATTTCTTGTTCACAAGTTTATTCACTTATCTCTACCACACATCAATAGTAATGTTGTATCCCGAATTGTTTGTCTTCTACTAAAATGCACTTTAATTTACATAGTTTGATCAATATAATTTTACAAAATTGGGTGATAAGTAAAAATGGACTTTTCAAAATTAAAATATTTTTAAAACTATTTTTAATTTTACTAAAATTTTGACATAAAAACTTTTAAAATCTTAATGGAATACACCTAATCTTGGGACCTACCTTATGACACAACAGAAATGTATAATACTTTTAATCTCATGTATGTCTTTAAACACATGAAAACCCTTAAAGTGAAATGGGAATCCCATGCTATTGATTGGATGTGATGTATGAATGGAAGGATAAGAATAGTGGGAGACATTGTTGGGCTATAAAACTTTTCACCGTGGCGTCATGGCGCTGATTTAAAAGTTAGAAGAAGTGGAATTGTCAGTTGTTTCAATGTTTCTGAGTATCTGCTGCTACACGATGCTGTGGATAGATAATTCGAGATTCCAGAAGCATTTGACAACACAGGTATAATGAAAACAACCAGTGCAGGTTGTGTCTTTAATACCCTATTCTATTCTGTGCCCTGTTGTGTCTCACTAATCATCTCAGTTCTGTCCATTGTTTAAGATCATTTTCACAAATTCAACGTGTTTTCTAAGAATAAATATAAGGTTGTGTTTTCAATGTGTTTTCTAAGAATAAAGATAAGGTTGTGTTTTAAATAGCCTCACTTGGATATAATATTTTGCATTCGTTATTAAAAAATATATAATATTATAAATATATTAATATTGGATTTTATGAGAGAAGAAGAAAGGTGAAATAATGGAATATTGATTTGAGAGGGTTTTGTGGGGAAAGAAGATAACTTCTTTCAATTTGTTTTTCTTGTATACCCAAATAATTAACCTCTTACCCTAAATGGAGAACAAACAAAGGAAATCTAAGACCACATCACTAATCAAAAGGAAAATCATCCACAAACCATCTCATCTCAGCACCACTGTTTCAAACCATATTTCAAAGTACCACTGTTTCAAACTAGAGACCAACCACGACAACACACAAAGAATGACTTAAATTCATCTTCATTTTTCACTTTTCCCAAACCTCAATAAAAAATGTTTTTTTAATACTGCCAATACCTCAAATCTGTTTTCATTATCAACTTACTTTGGTTGTTATATAAGGTTGTCAAGTGGTTAGCATGACACATGACTGTGTCAAACACTTGACAATCTTATATAATGACTACATAATAATGAGTTGACTATGAAAACAATTTTTTAGATGAAGTTGTTGATTATATTAAAGAAATAATTTTTTATTTGAGTTCGATAGTGTTTAAAGTGGATTGAAGATGAATTTAGATTAATTTTTCGGTGTCGTTGGATTGGAGTTGGTCGCTAGTTTGAAACTCTAGTACTTTAAAGACGAGTTTTGGAAATGGTGTTTTGGAGGAGTAACTATGGCTAGGTGGAAGTTATGGCTAGGTGGAAGTTCTGTGATGTATTTCATTTAAGTGAGGTATGATGATTCGTGGAACAGTTTCCCTTTTGGATAGTGGGTGTTATTAGTGTGAACATATGTTTAGAGTCACTTTTTCCCATCTAAAGTGTAGAGTAGACGTTTGCATTTTTCAAACCTCACATTTTGAAAATGAAAAACCTTAAACTTTTCTTCATTCTTTAACGTTTTTTCTGAAAACATGTTCAGAAAATCTCATTCCAAATATATATTCCAAAATTGTTTTCCATAACTCAAATATTTTCGTCCAGCAAATACTTTTCTAAAAACAAAATTCCGTAAATTTTTTGGAATTTCCTTTCTGGAAATGAAAAATAAAAAACTCCACACCTGCAACTTACACACAATGACGTCACCGATCATTCTAGACCGCCGAACCTTAACCCTCTAACAATATCAAACACCCTCCTACCTAAAATAGAGCTTCTTCACCAAAATCCAACCCTAAACCAAAGGAGACAGGAAATCAACTACAAGCAACCACAACACCTCCAACGAACCGAAAGAATGCCCAAAAAGTAATTGATGGGTGCAAGAAGCAACTGCCCAACAAATATAGCCTTTACGGAGAAACACCCCTGGCATTTCTTCCATGAATGAACCAGGCAAGTTCGGGTCCAACACTTGACATCCAAATATTTGGGGAATTAACCTATTTTTCAAATTGAAGTGACAGGAGAGTGGTCCTACACTTAGCATCGATAACTAAAATCATATATTATTTAAGATATACTTCACCTAAGTTATCAAATTATATGATCGGAAAGAGTTCCGGAAGTAGACTCAATAAATTATATTTCTACATATATATATATTTTGTGAGAAGGAGGGAGAAGATATCTATACAACACTAAACTCAGCCCCTATTTCTGAGTAATATATCAATAACCTAGATGTTACTGTCTTTAACCAGGAAAAATAAATAAAGATCAACCTAAATTTTATAATAAAAAAATTACATTACTAGTATTTTTTTAATTACGTCGAAGACTATAAATTTAATATCTTAAAATTTTAGATTAAAGATAATATTCTTCTTTTATTTATTTGGCTGGTTTTCAATTTTTTATCTTCAGGATATTTCTCACATAAGATTTTTTCAGAAAAATCACATCCAGTCACTTAATCTTCAATCAAAACTATTAAAATTATTGAAGAAAAAAAATGGCTATTAAAAAGATAATTAAAAATGTGTTTAGAAGCATGATTTTAAGAAAATAAATTAAGAATAACGAATTAAAATAAAAAGAAACACAAATTAAAAATTAAAAAAATTAAATAAAAAAAAGTTATGTTTCTAAATATAATTTCACTAAAGAAGATAAAAAAAAAAAAAGATATTTCAAACCCGAGTCAGTTTAGCAAAAATGGGTTGTCTTTTTGAAGTAGTTGAACATAATGTGTCCAAATCCATAAAATTTTCAAAATTTATTTACTTCGATAATATAAACAAATGAATTACACCGCTTTTGTAAACCCAATTATTTGGTAATAATTTTGACTATGAAACAAAATTGGTTAATTAAAGTTTATTTGTTAGCTAGCTATACTTATTGTTGATAACTAGTATTTATTTCTTAAAATATAAAAGATTACTAACCATTATGTTATGTATTTGAAAATAAACAATTTTTGGAAAGAAATTCCAAAAATAACAAGTGATATTTTAATGTGTTTTGTACCATGGTAGAGAAGGACAGGCTCTGAAAGAACTCTTATCACTGGCCAATGGCTTGTGTTGCAGGCAAGTAATCGTTAAGAAGAAGAAGAGTGGCAAAACAATGGCGTCGTTGTGTGTGTCAGTGTCCCCTTCCACTTCCATTCTCCACTTTCTCCCCGCCTCCTCTGATCCTCCCTACAACCTTCTACAAAACCACCCTCATCTCACTCTCCTCTCCAATTGCCCCAACATCGCTACCCTCAAACAAATTCACTCTCTCATCATCAAAACGGGTCTCCACAATACCCTCTTCGCTCAGAGCAAGCTCATCCAATTCTGCGCCCTTTCCCCTTCCCAGGACCTCTCCTACGCCCTTTCACTCTTCCATTCCATCCAACACCCCAACGCCTTCATCTGCAACACCCTCATCCGGGCCCACTCCCTCTCCCCCTCTCCCACCTGCTCGTTACAACTCTACAACCACATGTTACACTGTGGCCTCCACCCCAATTCCCACACCTTCCCCTTTCTCTTTAAGTCCTGCACCAAAGCCAGAGCCACCCACCTGGGGAAACAGCTCCACGCTCACGCCCTCAAGCTCGCCCTCCACTGTCACCCCCACGTCCATACTTCCCTCATTCACATGTACTCCCAATTGGGTGAATTGCACCATGCTAGGTTGGTGTTTGATAAAAGTGCTTTGAGAGATGCTGTGTCATTCACCGCTCTTATTACTGGGTATGTCTCCGAGGGCCAAGTGGACGATGCAAGACGCCTTTTTGATGAAATTCCGGCCAAGGATGTGGTTTCGTGGAATGCCATGATTGCTGGGTATGTTCAAGGTGGTCGCTTTGAAGAAGCCTTGGCTTGCTTTAGCACCATGCAGGAGGCTGACGTGTCGCCGAATAAGAGTACAATGGTCAGTATTCTTTCTGCTTGTGGGCATTTGGGATCGCTGGAGTTGGGAAAATGGATTGGTTCTTGGGTTAGAGATCAGGGGCTTGATTCGAATATTCAGCTTGTTAACGCGCTCGTTGATATGTATTGTAAGTGTGGTGAAATTGATACGGCTCGTGAGCTGTTTGATGGGATAAAGGAAAAAGATTTGATTTCGTGGAATACTATGATTGGTGGGTATTCTTACTTGAGTTTGAACGCGGAGGCCTTGGCGCTGTTTGATCTCATGCTTAGAGAAAAAGTGACGCCTAACGATGTAACGTTGTTGGGCGTTCTTCCGGCTTGTGCTTGCCTAGGTGCTCTTGACCTTGGCAAGTGGGTTCATGCATATGTTGATAAAATCTTGAAAGGCACGAACAATGTTTCTCTCTGGACTAGTATCATCGACATGTATGCAAAGTGTGGCTGCGTTGAGGTGGCGGAACAAGTGTTTAGAAGCAACGGGTCTAGAAGTTTGTCTTCTAGGAATGCCATGATATCAGGGTTCGCTATGAATGGACATGCGGAGAGGGCTCTTGCACTTTTCGAAGAAACGATCAGTGAGGGGTTCCAGCCCGATGATATCACGTTTGTTGGAGTATTGTCTGCTTGTACTCAAGCTGGTTTGGTAGATCTTGGACACCGGTATTTCAGTTCAATGAACCAAGATTTCGGGGTCTCACCAAAATTGCAACACTATGGTTGCATGATAGATCTCCTAGCTAGAGGTGGGAAGTTCGAAGAAGCTAAAGTTATGATGAGAAATATGCCAATGGAACCGGATGGAGCTATTTGGGGTTCCCTGCTTAACGCTTGTAGGATTCATGGACAGGTTGAATTCGGTGAATATGTTGCAGAACAACTCTTTCAATTAGAGCCAGAAAATTCTGGGGCATACGTGCTTTTGTCAAACATATATGCAGGAGCTGGCAAGTGGGACGATGTTGCAAGGATAAGAACCAGGCTAAACGACAAAGGAATGAAGAAAGTTCCCGGATGCACCTCCATAGAGATTGATGGTGTTGTGCATGAGTTCCTCGTTGGTGATAAGTTGCACTCACAGAGTGAATATATTTATAGAATGTTGGACGAGGTAGATAAGCTTTTGGAGGAGGCTGGATTTGTGCCTGATACTTCTGAGGTACTCTATGATATGGATGAGGAATGGAAGGAAGGGGCTTTGACTCAACACAGTGAGAAGTTGGCTATTGCCTTCGGTTTGATAAGCACAAAGCCGGGGACTACAATTAGGATCGTCAAGAATCTTCGTGTTTGTGGAAATTGCCATTCGGCTACCAAGTTAATATCCAAGATCTTCAATAGGGAAATAATTGCGAGAGATAGAAACCGTTTCCACCATTTCAAAGACGGGTTTTGCTCATGCAATGACTGCTGGTGAAACTATCTCTGTTCTGTTCAATGGTACATAAAATCTGCATTTGCATAGAAGAAAGGCCAATGATTTGGATTCTTAGGATTAACTGATCATTGGTATATATGTGTTGTCTCACTGTATATTGAAGGCAACAAACCTTTCTTTATTATAAACTACAAATACATATACATATGTGATGAGTTCGATGATCGGGTTAATGCTACGATAGCCCGATTAAAGTAGTGCAGCTGAATCCAGCAATCAAAGTTGTCCACATGGAATTCATGGGTTGGAGGGTGGATTGAAGGAGTTCTTTCTTGCAATTGCCAAAACTGGCTTGGCAGCAACTATGAGGTACGCTGCTCCCTCCATTGAGTCATACTTACCTGTGGAAATTATGAGAGCTTGAGCAGTGTGATTGAGATTGGCTCTTGTCCAAGGTAGCAGCATCCTTACACTAGCCAGCTGCATATCGAACATAATTTCCAGTTTGTTAGTTACAGTTGGAATGGCAGTGGCGAGAGTGGCAACAACAGCTGCCTTGGCTCCTGCCATCACACCCTCTGTTTACACACAAATGTAAAATGTAAATTAAAACCTAACAATATTCAGAAATCTGGGAATTTGCAACTCTCTTCCGTGCAATGGTTCTGAAACCGTTTCTGCTGTCCAAAAGTTTTAGTCAAGACATCAAATAAGAAGGAAAAGCAATACGGAGAATTATAACACACTACAAGAACAGCCCTTGGCCATGACCAACTTTTGATCCAATGAAGCCAAGCTACTCCTCTCAAAAGAATAATTAGCAGCAACATTTGTATGGGCCATCTTCCAAAATTTGATTAATCAAAAGATAAGAATGGAAATAGTCTTCGTAAACAGATGAATGACTGAGGTAGTTTTGGATGAAAAGGTTAATGAAGTTGGGGCATATCTATACTGAGATTTGATGAAAATAAAAATGATTAATTTAAAATTACTTTCCAAAACGGAGAAGGGTGGGCCTGTGGTTGGGGAGGAATTTAATGGTTTCAAATGAAGTCCACCATCTCAACTTCTCATGTAGTTGTTTTCACTTGGGTTCTGTCTGGGTTGGTTGATCATTTTGCTGTTTAGCTGTAATGGATTCGTTTATAACTATTTTTAAATGTATGAATGGAAGGTGGATACCGTCCAGTACCTCTTAATAATAAATAATTATTATCTAATAAATAATTTCTTTTGAATCATCAACGAATTTATATTTGTTAAAGGATGACTAAAGAAAGAAAGAAATGCCACATTTATGTGGCAAATTGTTGTTTAGTAAGTCTAGTTTATATATTATAAATACTTTTATCAATCATAAACATCAAAATGCTCTTTACGAACAAACCAACGTTCAATTTCAATAAACCATCGATTTTATCTTGATACTATTCTTTTTTAAATAGTCTTTGAGGCGATAAGTTTTTAAGGAATTTTTTAAAATATTAAATTTCATCATTTGTCTCACTAATTTTAAGAACTTGTTAATATTTGGAGGATTACGTAATTGATATGTAGTTGATTGAAGTTGATTCTACTTTAAAACTCAACTCAATAAAATATAGTTAGATTATTTGCTATTTTTTCAAATTAAGTCGATCTTAATTAAATTGGGTTGAGAGTAGTCAAGTTGGCTAATTGTAATAAAAGTATAGTTTAATAAGTAAAAAGAAAATGATCTAATTATTTTGTGTACGTAAATACTTTTTAAATAGAAATTAAACAACTTCTTGACTATACTTACATGCAATATCTTGTTTTTAATGTTTCTTACTCTAATACCACTGGGTTAGCCATAAACGGACAGGGAGTTTAGAAAAGCGAAGCTTCTGATGGGGAAATATGAAAAGGGAGCTATATGAAGTTATGTGCCCAATTTAGGATTCATGGACTGATTGAATTGCAACAATATGTGGCAAATTGCCACTTTTAATTAACAAAAGAAAGAAACATCTTGCTCAACCTAAACTCTTAATTTTTTTTATCAAGAATTAAAACATTCAAATACATTGAATTTGAATCATTTTACTTTTTAAATATTTTATTTTCCAAATTAATTCCAATTTATTAAATTTTGTTTTTTACCAAAATATTTCAATTACCATTAATACAGAAAAGATTATCTTTTAATTCATATTAATGAAAATTTTTAATTCGTATTAATGAAATTTGTTTGATTCATATTAATGAATTTTTTTAATTAATTTCAATTTTTTATTGATGTTAAATATATTTATTTAGATGAGCTATCTAAAGAAAAGATTTATTTTTATAAGTTTTTTTCTGACTTTTAAATCAATGCATGTTAAAATATTTCCTCAGTTGATACGGAAAAAATATATATTGGTTAAAAAATTTTCCAATCAACATTATAAAAAAAAATCTAAAAGACTATTGATCAGAAACAATATTGGTTGGTGTTGATGATAAAAAAAATTAATCACTGTAAACATAAAAAAAAAAGAAGATAATTTTTCTTAATCAATATTCAGTAAGAAGACAGTGACAAATGAAAAGTAACTCTTATAATGTTTAATAAAGTTTAAGATTCAAGTTGAGGAGACAAGATAGCAAATATTTGTCCGTGCTTATTCAATGTACCACTTTAAACTATAATTTTACTTTAACAAAATAAGATTATTTTCGCCATCTCTGAAAGACAGGTTTTGTTCATGCAATTAGTGTGGTGAAACTTTATCTGCCTGTTCAATGGTAGAAGAAAGGCCAATGATTTGCATTCACATAACTGATAATGGGTACATATTTGATCTCTCACCATATATTGAAATGCAAATTTTTCTTTATTTCAAATGCATATACATATGCGATGAGTTCGGTGACTGGGTTCAAGCTAAGATAGCGACAATGTAATGCAGCTGAATGGAACAACCAAGTTGTGGGTTTGGAATTCATGGGTTGGAGGGAGGGTTGAAGGAGTTCTTTCTTGCAGTTGCCAAAACGGTCTTGTCAGCAACTATGAAATATGCTGCTCCAGCCACTGTATACACAATATGGTATTAAGATCACTAATTCCAACAATGATAGTAACTGTTATGAAGAGATGATTGGAGCACCCAGTTACCTGTGGAAATTATGAGAGCTTGAGCAGTGTGATTCAGATGTGCTTTTGCCCAAGGTAGCATCTTTACACTGGCCATCTGCAGAACAAAGAAATGTACACAGATTATGATTCATCATAACTTTATGTCTAAAATAAGAAAAACAAAGAAAATTGAATAGGTGGGAGTATTAGTTACAGTTGGGATGGCAGTGGCAATAGTAGCAACAACAGCTGCCTTGGCTCCTGCCATCACTCCCTCTGTTACACAAAAATGAAAAATGTAAATCAAAACCAAATAATATTCAGATATACTCAAATTTGCAGATCTCATCAATGAACATAGTTCTGAACCACTTGTATCAGTCCAGACATGAAATAAGGGAAAGAAAACATAATGTTATGCAGGCATTACCATGAGAACAGCGTTTGGCCATGGCCAACTTTTGATCCAGGAAAGCCAAGCTATTCTTTTCAAAAGAAGAATTAGCAGCAACATTTCTCTTTTCCATCTTTTGAAAATTTGGTTGGAAACAAGCTAAGAATGGAAGAAGTGTTGGTTAAAACAAATGAATAACTGAAGTAGCTTTGGTTGAATAGCTGCTGAAGTTGCTGGCATATTTATACTGAGATTTGGAGAAGAAAATAAATCGTTTATCTAAAACTATCTCCGAAAAAAGAGAAGGAGAGGACTGTGGCAGGATGCAGTTTTGATGGTTTCATCTGGAATCCACCGTCTCAGACAGTAGTTTCGGTTTCGGTCTGATGCCATTGTTGTTCCCTAATATTTTTAAAATAATATTTTATTAAAAAGAAAAACCAAGGTCACGTGAATGTATTTTTAAACAGTAGCATCAAAAGAATAGTTATCCTTATCCAAATTTGGGCATGTGGGGATTTTTGTGAAAATGACCACGTGTCTTATTCTAATATAGCGTAGGAAGGAATTGGTGTTTGTGTTATACAAAGATGGCATAAAAGTCCAAAAACAATTACATTCTTTTTAGTTTTTACCTTCGATCCTGTATCTCTTTGTTTATTCAGTCAAATTTTAGTAAGATAATGAAAAAAGGAGCTGGTGGTTTCCATGGAAGATTGACAAAAACCATGGGCATTTCTTATGTATCAATCCCAAGAATATCATAATACCATGTTCAGGGGTAGGTTAATAGATTATTGTAGTTGCATGCATCTATCACTCGAGTCTTTTTCTTAAAACAAAATAAACAAATAAAAAGTATGTGACAGTTTCTCTATAAATTACAAATATTTTCTATAAATTAAAATTAACATATTCATAAACCAACATATAATTTTTATATAATTTCTCTAATTTTTATTTTAAATAAATAAATATATATATATATATATATATATATATATATATTAATTTTAGTCTCGAAACAGTTGGAACCATGGCAGAATGTGTACAATATAATAATTTTATTTAGGTGAACGAGTGGGTCGGCAAAAAATTGTTGGTTCAACGTGATGAATCATTACCACAATAACAATGAACAACATTAAAGGTGGGTTCATCACATTTAAAGTTGCACTAAGAAAACATCGCATCTTTACTTAGCATGTGCTGTAATTCTGACTTGTCCCGCTCTCAAAAACAGTGACAGTCAAGTTTTTATTCTCAAAGAGAAAAAAATCTAGGAAGTTATTTTCTAATTCTACTTTATTTAAAAAAAAAAACTTAAAGAGTATTTTTGAAAACATACAAAGATGAGTGAAACGTCTTGATAAACCCAAAAACAAAATAATCACTGAAAATATAATATTATAGAAATTGAAACAAACTAATTTAGCCAACCTGAGTTGTTACCACTTCTACTTTTTCCACATTTAAACTGATGCTATGTTTATTATCTCGGCATGATATAGTTACTTTAAATTTACTATATTTTAATATAGTGGCCTGAAAATGTACATGTTCAAATCTAAATTCTGAATGCACATTAAATTTGTTAAAGTATTATCAAATAATTAAAATCCAAAATATGATAAAATAGTAAAAAGTGCACAGGATTATAAATTGTCACATCTTAACACATAATAAATTTACTTTTTAAAAATATATAATACTATCTGAACTGTTAATTGTTCATGACTTTAATTTATTAAGTATCTATTTATCTGTCTTCCACTCAAAAATTGTGGTCTTACATATTAACTCACACTATTAAATAGACTATTAAAGATAATTTCTCCAGAATGTTTTGATTTAAAAAAATTGTATGTAACATGGGAAGGAAGGGAGGGATTTTTCGGTACCGTTCTATGAATTGTTAATTTACTTGTCATATATTTTCTTTAATTTTTTAATAATTATCATTGTCAAATTAAAAACTATCCTAGATCTTGCATCTATCCAAAAATAAATTTCATAACCACCCTTCGTCATATATGTATCAATAACATAAGAGAAGTTAATACCAACAAGAAGTAAATTAAAAAATTTTGTTATGTAACTCAAACTTCTTTTTTTAGAATAATTGTTGTTCTTGATGAGACTTGTGAAATTATGTTTTTTTTTTTTAACTTAAAGTATAATTGTAATTTAGATTAATACAAAAAATGGTACATCTCCCACCTGATTGAAGAAAAATTCTTGCTTGACAATCAATTAAAACGTTTACCCCCTCATTTATTTTTCTTCTATTTGTGTCTTAAAATGTTTTCATAAAGCATGTGTACTACATAAAAGGAGCAGTAAATCATAGATTTTAGGTAACACTCTAATAAATGTGACATAAAAAATAAAAAAGCATTTAATAATATTTTTTAGTTATTTCAAATACTTTTTATATAGATCCTAAGATATCCCATAAAAATGTTTATATTTATGTTAGACGCTTATTCAATCAACGTAACATTTACATTGGATCTTTTAAAGTCTACATAAAATTGTTTAGATTTTCCAACAGCGTATTTGACGTATATTCTTCTCAAGCAGACAATCCTATCTTACACTTGGTATTATTTAAAGTAAATTTACATCTCTTAACATACACATTGTTCACATGATGTAATTGATTAACGTAAAATAAACAAGATAAAAACTTCATTTATACCTCTTTCATATTATATTTCTTCTATAAAAAGTAACCAACAAATTCAAATAATGCATAAGTAATGCACCTACAATCTCCTCCCATTCCAGACTTACTTTAAAAAATTTGTTTGTAGGGGAAACTATTGACTGTAACGGTAAAATATATGCAATTTTAAAAGTAAAAAAATAAAATGTGCAAAATGAATAAATAACAGTTAAAAATAAGAACTTTTGTCTTATGTTTATTATACACCAAATAAATCACATGAATTATTTAATTAATACATAAAAAATAATTTTATAATTACTATTATTATATTTTTGTTAATGATATATTTTATCTCCTTTACTATGAATATTTTACAAATTAGTTAAAATTTCTTAAAATAATAACAAATCAGTTGAAACATGCATAAATCTCCAAACTAGAGATGGGGAGTTCGAAGAGGCGAAGGCTCTGAAGAGAAATGTAGAATGAGGCTGGATGGAGCTATTTGGGTTTGGGATTCTGCAGTTGATGTTTGTATGATTCATGGACAGGTTGAATTAGGTGAATAATCAGAACAAGAACAAGTCTTTCAACCAGAGCAAGAAAATCTTGAGACATACTTACCTTTTGTCAAACATATATAACATTCAGGTCTGCATGGCTTCTTTCTCATAAGCTCCATGTGCAGATTCAAAATATTCACACAATACTGAGGCAGATAAGTGATTATAAAGAAAGTGTCCTCCATTCACTAACTATAAAAGACAAAGTAAAGTATCATATATGTAAATGTTTTCATTATTACATGGAATTCTTCATGTCCTCTTTTATGATCAATTTCTAAAAAGAAAATCATTTTCATACATGTTTGTTTAGCAGATTTGAATCAACAATTACAGTTTACGAAATTGCCTTTAATTAGAAATTTATGTTATTTAAGAAGTTAGATTTTTCTTGGTTTTTCTTCAATCTATTGCAAATTTTTTAATTTTATATCATCATCAAAATAATTTGAATTAATGGTCTATTCGGTATTCTAATATCTAACCTGCTATTTCCTATTTTATTTACAAATTAATATATTTAGGTTTATTGTAGGAAACTGGGTTTGTGCCTAATGCTTCTGATGTGCGTGATACGGATGAGGTTTGGAAGAAAGGAGATTTGAGTAAACACATTGAAAAATTGGCTATTGCTTTCGGTTTGTTAAGCAAAAGGCAGTGACTACAATTAGGATCGTGGGGATAATCTCTGTAATTGCGGAAATTGCCATTGGGCTACCCTGCTAATATCCAAGATTTTCAATACGAAGATAATTGCACTTGTTGTAGATGAAAGGACAATGATTTGCATTCTTATAATTAACTGATGTTTGGTACATATGTGCTCTGCAACTGTATATAGAATGCAAACTCTTCTTTATTATAAATTATAAATGCATACACATATGTGATGAGTTCCATGATCGGGTTAATGCAACTATAGTCCGATTAGAGGAATGCAGCTGAATCGAACAACCAAGTTGTTGGTTTGAAATTCATGGGTTGGAGGGAGGGTTGAAGGAGTTCTTTCTTGCAGTTGCCAAAACGGTCTTGTCAGCTACTATGAAATATGCTGCTCCAGCCACTGTATACACAATATGGTATTAAGATCACTAATTCCAACAATAATAGTAACTGTTATGAAGAGATGATTGGAGGACCCAGTTACCTGTGGAAATTATGAGAGCTTGAGCAGTGTGATTCAGATGTGCTTTTGCCCAAGGTAGCATCTTTACACTAGCCATCTGCAGATCAAAGAAATGTACACACATTATGATTCATCATAACTTTATGTCTAAAATAAGAAAAACAAAGAAAATTGAATAGGTGGAAAGTATTAGTTACAGTTGGGATGGCAGTGGCAATAGTAGCAACAACAGCTGCCTTGGCTCCTGCCATCACTCCCTCTGTTACACACAAATCGAAAATCTAAATTAAAACCAAATAATATTCAGATATACTCAAATTTGCAGATCTCATCAATGAGCATAGTTCTGAACTACTTGTATCAGTCCAGACATGAAATAAGGGAAAGAAAACAGAATGTTAAGCAGGCATTACGGTGAGCACAGCGCTTGGCCATGTTCAACTTTTGATCCAGGGAAGCCAAGCTAGTCCTTTCAAAGGAAGAATTAGCAGCAACATTTCTCTTGTCCATCTTCAAAAATTTGGTTGGATGAAAGCTAAGAATGGAAGAAGTGCTGGTTAAAACAGATGAATAACTGAAGTAGCTTTGGTTGAATAGCTGATGCAGTTGCTGGTATATTTATACTGAGATTTGGAGAAGAAAATAAATCATTTATTTAAAACTATTTCCCAAAAAAAAGAGAAAGAGAGGACTTTGGCAGGGTGCAGTTTGATGGTTTCAATGGAAATCCACCGTCTCAGACACTTGTTTTCACTTTAGCTTCGGTTTCGGTCGGTTGGTACTTCATGTTTTTGCTGTTCCCCAAATTCATTCATGGATTCTGGTCCATCCTCTGAAACTGTGGTTAGAAGTAATTCAATGTCATTAAAGTTAAATTTAAAAATAAAGATTATTCTTACATGTATTTTAATTAGTCATGTTAGTGTCTCACAATTGGACAAATTGAATGGAGGAAAACTTGCAAGACAGGTGATCTGATAAAACAACAGTCTAATGGTAAATAATTTGATTGCGAAATTAAACTTTAAAACCATTTTAGAATGTCGATTATATGCTTAAGTCATTTAAATGCTTCCCACAAGTTGCCTTATCCTGTTATAACCAGGCAAGAAACAACGTGCTATTCGCACGTGTGACATAAAAATGAATAAAACAAAATATTCCGTCTCCTCACTAGTGCTCTGCATGTCTTTGTTTACCTGCCGCATTTAAGATACAAGAAAAGTTACTTTATCTCACTTTTTCTTTTATTTTTTTCCGCAACGGCAAGGGTAGAAGCCGGTGGTTTGAAGTTTAGACCCGAGATGGGCCCAAAACCATGGGCACTGGTCTCTGATGCATTGATCGATCCAAATAAATAACCAAACATTTGAAAACATACGTTAAACGTAATAGCAGAGGAGTTAATCTACATCCTCATTGATAAAAAAAAAAAAAATCACATATTTTTCTTAAAACGTTATTTTATTTAATAATATTTTTCAAAATACATTAATTGTATTTAATATACCATCAATAACATAACATGTATTGTTGTAAAACGATGGATTCCAGTTGGTGGGTAGGCATTCATCCCCATTGGATCTGTGGTAGTGGTTCTGTTATGTTGCTTTGGATTTCGACACGTGTTGAAGTCACCGCAGGGAATCGCACTCACAGCAGAGAGAGTGTAGGAGGTGTTTGGCGTAATTTTGCGGCAAAGGGAGGGAGACCCTGGTTTTGGTGGTGAAGTGGGTGGCCAATTGTAAAGTTAAGCGTCAACGTCTTAAGTTACTCTTTTCTGCGATTTCCGCATCTAACTTTGATTCTCTATCACATCCTCACTTTTCAATATTTTCCTCTATTCATTTCTACAATAAAAAAACAGTAATTACTATTTTGTGTACAGTCATAAAACAAAAAAAAAAATATTTTCTTAGGAATTTAACAACAAAAAATAATGATATTTTATTCATTTTTGTAATTTATTGTGGAAATAATACTATTTTTATCATTTATTTTTCTTTTAATAGATATATTTCTTTATTTCTATTTTAAAAGTTATAAATTATTTTATTTAAATAATATATTTATTAGTATTTTACATTATGT
>Ga0123340_1002500_pt1 | contig 16663 bp, 12 predicted proteins | sample SirMexnodulemix_FD_89961 | JGI IMG/M metagenome (GOLD analysis project Ga0123340, IMG submission 89961) | Root nodule microbial communities of legume samples collected from Mexico - Siratro Mexico nodule mix | ecosystem: Host-associated > Plants > Roots > Nodule | place: Mexico: Nepantla... | reverse complement strand
GCGTTATATGAAACTTTTAATTCAAAACTTTAAAAATATACTTTAAATTGCTAACAATCCTATTATTTTATATTATTCAATACAGAAGACTTCCAAAATAGATATTAAAAACTATAATTTTTATGAAATATAAAGGAAAAAGTAATTATTTTAAAATAAATGGAAGGTCCAATAAGAAAGTGCAAGAAACAAAAGGCTATATAAGTATAAAATAATTAAATACGTTTGGGCTCAATCCCAACCAGTAAAGCCTTGTGGATGTTCCAACCATTGCATATCCCAGTGTTCTATAAATGGTGAGAAAGTTACTTTATTCCCACCACCAGTGGTGTAACTGAAAGGAGACTTTGGTCGAGTCTTCCGAATAAATATAGTTCTTGAAGAATATTAGTAGAGTTATCAGCTTCAACCTAAATATTTTTACATTCAAAATCATAAAGAGAAAACAGTGCTGCTAACTAATTTTGTTCATTGTAGAACATCATTGGAAAAAATGGCTAATATGTGGAAAAATTGGTCAGAATCTAACTAGATCGAAGAAAAATACAGGTTCAGTATAACAGGATCAAGGAAGTTCTATTCTCCATGATGCTGCTAAGAATTTTCCTTTCCAGCCATAACACAATTTTCCACTCCATCAAAGTTGGGTCTAGACAATTTTATGCTGCCAATAAGAGATTCAGCAGCACCACTTAAACCCTTCCTCCCAACTAAACTCACACCAAAACTGCGGTTTAAAATTCTCATCCTGTTCTCATCTCCCTCCACCTGACTCAACTCAATCACCCTCTTCTTTGGGACTAAGGCATAGAGATAAAGATTGCCAGAGTCCAATACAGCGCCTCCAATTTTAATCCTCAGTAATGAACTGGAATCAACATCATTCAGTTTTGGATCATACAAAGCAGAGAAACTACCAAATGTCACATCAGGTTTCAAAAACAGTTTGTGCAAATCATCATCCTCCTGAGTGTTACTTTTTGATGTGTCAAAAGCAGGCATTGAAGACCTCCTCTTTGCCACCCTCAAAATGTTTGCAGCCTCTCTCATTCCACTGAGAAAAGCTCCATGCATAGTCGCAGGATACTGCTTGCTGGTTGCCTCTCCAGCAAAGAACACTCTTCCATTCCCAACACTCTCTGCAAGAATGTCATAATCATCTCCTGAAGACCCAACAGCAACATAAGAGTAAGATCCATATGCAAAGTGATCCTTCCCCCACCGAGTACACACCGCCTGAACCGGATCCGGAACAACAATCCCCTTTGGATTGAAAATATCCTTCAGAATGTCCAACACCCTTTTCACAGACTCCACCGGTGACATCATCTCAAACCTAATTGCAGCTTCCCCAGCAACAAGTGCCACCAGAAGCGGGCCCCCAGACACGGAGGAGTAGCTATAGAACAGAAAAAACTCACCCCTCATACTCAAATCCTCAGTCAAATGACCAAAAGTATCAATGTCCCCACCCCAGAAATTATATGGAAACAACATTGCAACCTTATTCAACAACCCAAACCCCAACCTACGAATAGCATCCTTCTTCCTCTGAGGAAGCTCAGGCACAAACTCAATATCCCCCTTCTTAAGCACCCCCAATGGCACAGTACAAAGCACCATATCCCCTCTAAACTCCATCCCACCAGCAGAAACCGCCACCCCATCATTCCCATACTTCACACACTCCACAGTCCTCCCATAGAAAATCGGCAGATCCTCTGCCAATGCACGAACAAATGTCTCATTCCCCCCTGGAATGAAGCAGTGATCACCCCCCATCTCATAGGGATCATCCTGATCCCAATACGCCATGGACAAATTCGCCATGAGAGTTGCATTGGCATACTCCAAATTTGCAAGGTGCCAATTCAGCAGCATCCTCTCCTCCTTATCCTCAGCCACCTTGTAAACCCTTCTGAAAGCCTCCAACGCCGTCCCCAATGGCACATCCACTGACTTCACCTCCTCAATCATGGCCTGTCTAAGCTTACAAACCCTCTCCAACAACTTGTTAAACGAAACCTCAACCCTAGAGTCAACCTCAGAGTCAACACTCCTCCCATCAGGCAAATAGAGAGGACAAATATCCCTCACCTTATGCAGAGGCAAACCCAATTGTCTAGCAAGTACCCCAAGAGGGTTACCATTTATTCCGGTGAGGACACTCCCACCGAAATCGGCTGCAGCCTCAACACCATCACCACTCATCTTCTTCGTCTTCACCCTCCCACCGGGTCGGGTCCTACCCTCCAAAATCACCACTTTAAACCCCATGAACACCAATTGTCTAGCTGCAACTAAACCCGCGAACCCAGCACCAATCACAATCACCGTTCCTCGATCAGACCCATCGAAAGGTTTCAGCTTTAGGGTTTTTATCTCCTGCGCAAGGCCGAAGTTGATGTAACCGTGCTCCAGGAGGAACCGGTACGCGCTTTCGACCAAACCCTTGTGCTCCGACCGGATCGACCGGAGGGCCCGGTCGTGGGTCAACCAAACCGAAACATTGGACCGCCACCGCGCCAGTATGTGGTTTCGGACGACGATGTAGTTTGATTGTTCGGAGCCACCGACGGTGGAAACCACGTTCGCTTCGATCTCTTCCTCGGTTAACGAGTCCACGGGGAACCCCACCGAGATCGCGATTAGGGCTTCCACATCGCAGTCCTTGGCTACGTCGCTTCGGCGAGTGGAGGACGGAGCGTTGAGTTCCGTGAAGAACTTCTTGCGGCGGCGACGTTTTCGCGGCGGTGGGACCGGCTCTTGTCGGGTCGTGGTAGAGTCTGGGGAGTCCGCAACGGCGGGCTCGGGCGTCAGTTGGGTGGGGAGGGAGGAGTCTGGTTCTTCGGAGGAGTTTTGGGGGGACATTGTGACGTCGTTTTCCGGCGATAAGTGTTGTGACGGCGGCGGTTCCGACATTGTTGGTGGTGGGGGATTTGTTGCGATGAATGATGGAAAGTGTGATCTTTCACTCTCAAATTAATTTTCTATTTTGGCAGTTTGGGATAAAGAAGACTATTAATTATTTTTCTTCTTCTAGTATCTGACCAGTATAATATTACTATAAAATAAATTACATATATATTATTTTTCTGTAAATTTTGATTTTTATATTTTAAAAAAGTTATAATTTTGTTTTAATTTAGTTTTATATGTTTTATTTTTGTACTTTAATTGCTCATATTAGTTCAATTATGACGTTTTTAGTATACTTTAAGCATTTTTCACTCTGGTTTTATATTTTGAATTAATCTTATAATTTTAGATACTTTTAAAATTGGTATAATTCTTTCAAATCTTAAAAGTTAATTTAAATTTGTTCGTTGTAAATCCAAATAAACACTGCAAATCTTTCAAAATGCTAGATATTATATCTTTATTGCATTATTATTTTAAAATTTGTAAGATTTTTAAAGAAATGTAAATAATATTTGGAATATCAATCCAAAGTCCTTTTATTGTTCTTTTATATTACCATCTCTGTTTTTCTACCTTTATTTATTGTATATTACCATTACATCTTGAATTTGCCATACCTGAATAGCTATAATTCAGTTGAACTGTTTATTTATGTATATTCCCCCATCCACCTAATAATAATTATAGGCTTCTTTTATAATACCCTTTTCTTAATTATCTTTATTAGGGTTTATTTTAGATATGAAAACTATTCTATTAACGTCCTCTCTCCATACATAAATTATCTACCAATAATTTTGAAAAATATACACCTTATAAATTAGTTATATGCATTTTATATTTAGAAAAAGGAAATAATAGCAAATAAAAAAGGAAAGCAAACTAAAAATAATATGCATTTCAAACACTCTTGTTAAATGAAATCCATTAAGAACCACCAATTCTGACTGTTTCCAATGAATTTAAACCAGCAAGAGAAAAAGTTTAAAAAAGTGTTGGTAATCAAAAAGTTATTGGAGTACAATAAAGTAACCTATTATTTCCATTACTCTTCTAAGTTCCTATATTTTGGGTGTAACTGTACATTGGCTGTTTTATTCATGAATCTTAGACTTTACCATGAAAGGATCTAAATACTATAAGTTATATTGTTTTTCCCAGAGTAAATTATAGCATGCTATCAGGGATAAAATTGTTTTTCCTTCTCAATCTTCTGCTTGAAATGCCACAGTCTGCTCGCTTCCAACCAATTTTTTGCTTTGCATTATCATACACAACTAAGTATCCTCTGAATGAAATGTCTGCAAAGGTCATAATCAGTAAGGAGAACCAAATTATCACTTAAAAGTTGAGCAAAAGAGAGGAAAAGAATGATGCTACACAAAAGTGGAAAATTTCACTACTTAAAGTATAGCCAGTTAAAAGGAGCAAGATGATGATTGGAAGAACCAAAAATCAAAATGTCAAATGCTATAATTGGTATATTGTCATACCAAGTGCTATCATCTTTTTGCTAATGTTTCATGTTCATGCAGTGGAGATATCATAAAATTTCAGAACTGAAATAGTCCAGGAACTAATTTATCATAACTTTGATTACTCTAACAGTGATAGAATCTCTATAGCATTTGATTTCAAACATTGACACACATAAAATAGAAATTATTTGTAAGAATATAGGCAGGAAAAATTGCATCAGAATAAGCTTGCATGCTTTCATGAGGGTGAGAGTACCTCCAAGAATAATTGAGGATCCATCGTTTACATTACTACCATCAAGGATTCCCAAGCACACATGGCCTTTGTTCTGCAGCAAAAGGTAGCTTTTTAGAATACATGACAATAACAAAATCAGTTGGAACAAGAAGTTGTAATAGAAAGAGAGGATTACACTAATGATCAAGTAACCCTCTGGTGGTATCTGAAACATTGTGGACAAAATCCACCACTTGCTTCCAAACCGAAGAGTTAAGGTCTTGAAGTAATCCTTGACATCTTTCACAGATCTGCATGCATGTGACATGAATTTTAGAACAACATGCTCCAATGTAATCCAGTTCAGATCTTGATTGCTTTATAAATTTTATTACTTTAGTTATTATACATGCAAAAAATAATTGCAACTTGAGTAATTTATCTTACTTGATTGGGAAATTTGCTTGCCAGCAAATGGGTAAAGTAGTATCTGAATCATCTTGAATGAGTCTCAACCCAGAAACTTCATTAAGCTGCACCAATACACATAAATAATGAATTTGTGGTGTTCAAGAACGGACTCAAGAAAAATGTCAAAATGGTTCCAGATTGGTAAATGTAAAAACTCACAGAAGCAACAAGATCCAAGTATGCTTCTTTTGGGAAATATGTATAAGAACTGCCACTATCAAAAACCACCTTCCCTACTTTGCTTTGGCCCTCAAAACTGAGTTGCCGATTTCCATAATTTATTCCAAGAATCTCAGTTTGGTATAAATCCCTATAGATTAGAGTGCATGCCACATTTAAATCAGAGAAGAATCAGAACAAACTTCAGAATAGTGCTGGGAAAAAAGTAGATACATAAAAAGCTTTTAAAATATGGAGATTTTAAGAAAAAAATATAAAACAATTTGGGAATATAAATCTTGACATTCTCAAAGTGGAAATTCATTGCAGTTTCACAAAAGAAAATTAAACTCACTTTATAATTAATAGAGAACAAGCACATTCTTAATTAAGAAATTATACTCACGTAGTGAGGGTATATGCCATAGGTACCCAAGTCATGCCCCAATATGGCAAGAAATCATCACCCAAGAACATGTAGCCACCACCAACTTCATCATTGCTCAAGCAATGACCAACCACATTCTTAATAAGCCCTTTACTTGCTAACTGATAAGGTAGGCTCACTTTTGCCCTGCTCAGTCCCATGATTCCATCTGTGGTCGCCAATGTGTTCAAAAGTAAGCCTTCTTGATCATATCCACACCTTAATACAAAAGTATTGCATTGAATGGATCATCAATTTCTTATAATATAAAGAAAAAGGTAGAGCTGCAAAAGGGGATTCATTATTCGTACCCAAAAACAAAATTTAGCTTGGTTTTGGATCCATTGGTAGTTACAAGATGAAGCTCGTCTCTAATAAGAACCCCCAAAGAAGAACTCCGATCCGCATATTCAATTTCATAGTCACACTGTTGCAAACTTTCGTGATGCCAATCTTTCTGATTTTTCTGAACATCAAAGCAGAGAGAGTCCATGGATGACACTACATTGGATCTTGTTGGCTTGTATAGGGCATAAGCTCCCTGTATTAATTTTATCCTTCGAGTGAATACAGTTCTCAAATGCAAAAAAAATCAACCTAGGCAATTTCTCAAACATCTAGTAACTAAGTTATTTCTATACTCTATAGTTCCTATTGCTGAGAGGCATTTTCTAACTTTCTGCTTACTTTGACACAGTTCATACACAAGAAAATGGCAACCTGATTTATATAGATATTTCACATGTGCACCCCTTAAAAATTCCATATGAATCTAACTGAGGTGGATTGATATTTGATTAATAATAAATTATACCTTTCCACAACTTTTGCAAGGAGCATCACACTGCATCCAAGTTAAGTCACTCCCTGTATCCACATCAAGAAAATAACTTTTTGGAGGATTTCCAACACGTAAAATAGTGAAATACAACCTGCAGGGAAGAACATGTTGCTAAGTCATCACATCAGGGAAGGAGTTACCAAAAATGGTAGTTCCTACCAAACACTGAATATTATTAATGCATAGAAATAGCACAAGATGTGCCATCATAATACATCCACATGACAAAATGGTAGATAAAATGACAAAAGGAAATGTACTACTATACTAATGGGTATTAAAGACATTAATGGATAAAAACCATTTTTCTTTCTTTATGAATTTCATAGCAGCAGTAGTATAATTACAGAAACTATGTTGCTGATGCGGTTGCACTTATAACTGAAGCAGAGCTTCTATATTAATTATTAAATTACTAAGTCAAAAAGAAACATTTAAATTCTTCAATTTTACTTTCAATCTTCTTCGTAAACCCAACAATCAAATCAGCAAAAGCAACGATTTTGATCATACCCGTCTGGAAAAACATTGCCGCTGACAGGAAAAACCGAAGAAGAGTCAACGGCCACAACCTCAGAACCAACCCTATTTTTTCTCTGTGTCAAAAGCTTTTCTTTATGAACAAGCTTCCCCAGTTGGAGCTTCATATTCTTCTTCCCCAAAACACCAAATTTAGGATACAAAGGCAACAAATATGATCCGGGTTTGCCATCATCATCACCATCATTCTTGGGGCCACTCAGTTCGAGAGTGGTGGTTGAAGAAACAGAACCATAGAGAAAGAGAGCAAGGAGAAGAACACCAAAGAAGGAGAAAAACCTCACTGGGGTGCTGTGGAAGAGTCTTCTGCGTGAAAAACCAAGCTGAGAATCAGACGGGTAGGAGTGAAGGGGAGGGTCAGTGTTGTTGTAGTGATCATTGAGGTTTGTTTGGTGTTGGTGGGATTGTTGAAGAAGTGAGGGTTGAGGAGAAGAAGGGTCAGAGAAAGTAAAAGCAGTAATGGTTTTGCCCAAAGAAGGGTTATCTGGGGGAGGGAGGGAGATTATAACAACACCTTTGATCTGAGGAAATTGATCATCTTCCATCTCTGTAGCAGCAGAAGCAGCAGCTGCAGAAGAAGAAGATGAAGAGAAAGGAAAAAGATGAATGAAGAATGTGTAGCTACCAATCAGTCTTTAGTCTACTGTGTCATATGATATCAGACAGGACTTGGTCAATCAATAGTTTCTCTTATCTTAGCTGCAGAAAACGTGTTCAGTACTCTGTTCCTACGGAAGAAGGTTCTGTGAAATAACCACCTTAGAAAAAGGAAATAACTACTTTGACACCATGCATTTTCCATTAGAAAACTGTTACTGTAATTGTTGTCTTAAACATTTTATAGTTATTTATTCAAACACTTTACTCCATTTCTTTTTTATTTTTATCACTTTCAAAATATTTTTCTAGGTCTTGTTGTGGTTGTATTCCTTCGTATTTAATTGGGATCAATTAAATATGAAATCTTACAAATATTCGATTTTTAGTTTTCCAATTTTTTAATCCGATTAACTAACATATTTAAATATAATAATTAACCAATTTAATTTCTTAGAAAATATATCAATATACTTATAACTTTAATACTTGAATCTTATGAAATATTTTCTTTAGAATGTAATATAAATTGAAGACCCTACATTATGAAAATAAAAAATATTTTTTTATTCATTTAAAAAATATTAATAATAAAATAAAACATTGGTTAAAATGCGAGTCCTCAAATTAATGTGATAATGTATACTCATAAAAAATAAATTAAGATATTGTATAATAATTTTTTCAATAAGATTAAAATTATACTTTAAGATATGAAGAATTAAAATTATAATTCATAAAATAAAACTTCTTGTAAGTATATTTTCTATACAATTGTTTTCATCCATTTTACCTTCCCATGTGAACTTTTAGGTGGTAATATGTTGGAAGAAACTTGAAATATTGCAAATGTTTGAGATGATTTATGTTCCAAATAATATCTAGTATTTATATCAAATATATTGACTTGTACTATGTTTTTTATCATTAAAATTGAATGTTGAATTCATTTTAGCAATCTTTCAATTTTTATTGATGACAAATAAATACAAGGTGAATGAGTAAAACCCTCATTTAGAATGTAGTGGCTGAGACTCGTTTACTATACAACATTTTAAATCATATATCCACCAATTTTGCAACTTAAGAATATATAAGTGCAAACATTGACAAATGAACTAGGAGTTACTCCATAAAATATCAATGTATTTTGTGATAATCAAAGATGCGTAAAAATAACATTTATTAGGAAGTAACAAAACACAACAATATTAGATTATGTTATATTAAAGACATTATCTTAAAGGAAATTGTACACATTAGGAAGAATGTATTTAAGAAAATCCAACAAACTTTATAACTAAAATGATTTTCTTAATCAATTTTAAACGTTCTCTAAATTTATTGAAGATGATTAAGCAAAATTTGGTATTGGTAACAGTTTAACGTGTCAATGTATTATTTCTCTGTTAGACATTTAATTACGTTTTTTAAATGACTTTGCGTTTTTCTTTTACAAAACGGAATTGTGTAATTCTATTTACATTACAAATACCTATTTACAATCCAGGTGCATGTTTGTCTTTATCTATAATGTTATTTCTTTGATTTTAATTGGCTATTTTTCAAATATTATGGTTTATTATTTCTGGTTACTTGGAGGTGGTGATTGGTTGCAACAAATGGTGTTTTATGTGTTCTAAAGGCAAACATGTGTGATCATTCATCATGGTATCAAATGCAATTGTGTAAGAAGACCAGATTAAAGATAATAACAGATTATTTCTAGCCAACAAAATTTTACAAAAAAGAAGTAATTGCCTACCTAGAACAAAACTACTACTTATGCATGTACAAAGCAAAAACGAAGGTAAAATTCCAAACTACAATGAAGAGGGTGACAAGTTGAAACTACACCATGCATGGAATCCAATTTTCTTTCTCATTTCCCTTCTACGATATGAGAGACTCATCACCATTATGTCATGTCTAAATTAATTGACCAAAGCTTCATGAAGTAGACGATAAGTTGGAATCAGAAGCAAAGGTGTTGCTCTTGGCATTGACAACCCTGATTTCTCATTCATATCTAATTCATGGTGACCAATGCCATAAGGTAGCTCCCACTTGAAGCAGTGTACCAATTGGGCTATAACCAACTTAACTATGGTCAAACCCATTGCTATTCCTGGGCAGCTTCTACGACCAGACCCAAATGGTATAAGCTCAAAGTCTTGTCCCTTAAAATCTACACTGCTATTCATAAATCTTTCAGGGTAAAACACTTGAGCATTTTCAGACCACACTTTAGGGTCCCTCCCTATGGCCCATGCATTTACTATTATTCGTGACTTCTTCTTTATGTAATACCCTTCTATCACTATATCTTCCATTGATTCATGAGGGGCTAGTAAGGGCACCACAGGGTGTAGCCTTAGGGTCTCCTTCACAACCATATCCAAATATCTTAGCTTTGCTAAATCATTATCCTCCACCATCTTCTTCATTCCAACCACATCTTTTAGCTCTTCTTGAAGACTTTCCATCACTCTTGGATGTCGCACAAGTTCTGAAATGGCCCATTCAATCACGTTGCTAGAAGTTTCTGATGCACCAATTATCATGTCAAACACAATACCCTTTATGCTTCTCTTATCAATTATAGGTGCATCTTTCAACGAAAGTAGTGTGTCAATGAAATCATTGAGGTGCCCTTTTGCTTTAGGAGCTTGTTCATGTTCCTCAATCATCTCCTCCAACATTTCATCAAGTGCTTTACTGATTTTCTTTGATCGTTGTGTTAATCCCTATGACCACCAAGAACAAAAACATTAATTATCGAAATAAGTACTATAAAAAGTGGAACTTTTTCTTGATCAACATGCTAACCTGAAGATCTAAGGGTCGAAACCAAGGCACGTAATCTGCCAAGTTGAAAGCTCCTGAAACACTCATGGTCTCCGACAGAATCCCTTTCAAGTCAAACCTATCATCTTTGTTCCTTCCCAACACCATCTTGCACGCCATGTCCCTCAAAACTTCCCCCACGCGCTCACTAAGGTCCACAACCTCACGCGCCGCCGCTGCTTCCCTCAACCGCTCCACCATCGCCCCAACCTCCCTCTTTCTCAGAGGCCCGAACCCCTCCACCTTCGACGCGCTCAGCAGGTGCGTGGTGCACACCTTCCTCACGCCGCGCCAGTGCGCGCCGTACTCCGCAAACGCCACGCTCTCTGGGCCGTACGTGTATTGGGCCGCTTCCAACTTGGGCCTGTTCGCGAACACGGCGTCGTGGGTTTTGAGGAACAGTTCCGCGGCCTCGGGGGACGAGACCACAACGGTCGGAACGGTTCCCAGTTGTAACGACATTATAGGACCGTAACGTTGGGACAGGGATTGGAGCGAACGATGTGGGAGTGCTTCTGTTCCTCCTAGCATGTGGAGATTTCCGATTATCGGTAACCGTGGCGGCCCCGGAGGAGACGGTGGCTGTCTCCGCCGTGAGACGGTGGTGCGTAGGATGTAGATTAATGAAACTACGGGGGCTAGGAGAATGAGTAGTGTTAGAGGGAACATGTTTTGTTTCGTTTATTGTTGAAGTGTGTGAAGCTTTTGGAGATGGCAAAAGAAATTGGTTGTGACCTGTATTTATATCTTCCTCGTGCATGGATGAATTCAAGTTGGGTGATAAAAGACAAATGTGATTTTTAATGAAACAACGTTAATTAGTTATTATTTCAGCAAAAACATTATTAGCATTTGTCAAATCAATGTTTCAAACTTTGACCGAAGCACATGTTTGATTTGTTCGTATGTATGGTTTGAGTAATGACAATGTGTTAATGTCACGGTTGAAGTAGTGAAGAGGATTAGTGTCTCGTTGCAATTTGGGACCATTCTACTTCACATAACTCTGATTGTTTTTGTTAATGATTATAGATTTTTTACTCGTGAAATCAGATTACGGATTTTGTGATCGAAGAAAAAATCCTCAATGGACTTCATTCGAATCTGTTTGACAACCAAAGTAAGCATTTATAACTAAAATTAGCAGTGACCGGGTCGATGTTTTGTGTTTGATTAAAAATTTTCAGGGTGAAGATATCAAAACATATCCCTAGAAAATGACAATCCTTGAACATATGAAAAGAACGTTTTCAGTTGGTTTTTTGTTTTCAGAACTAAGAATTTCTTTATTGTTTTGGCAGAGAAAAAATGTGTTAGATTAAGAGAAAGTCAACTCCTATATAAGATAAATCTGAATACTGAACCCATAAGCAAAAGATTCGACCGAATGTGCTGCATCTGATAGATAAATTAAGAATTACATTCATTATCTTTGACGATAAGAATTAATAAATTACGTGTTTTAGAAAAATCTTGTGACGTCAATTGAATCTCATCCTTCGTTTTTCAGTTGACTCCATTTTCTGCATTCAACATTTGTCAGGAGAGATTATTTCTCAGAATGTCTGTTCTATGCAATTACTTCCTAGTTCGTATATTCTGTTATTTCATATTGGTAAATCGGTTAAACATGAAAGTTACACAATTTTAGAACTTGTAGAAATTACTTAGCCACCACTTGTTATTGTAAGAAAATAGAAAAAGGGGTGATATAATTAGGGAAAAACACCACAAAAAATGTAGAAAAATAGTACAAGTTCTTTTCATACTGAAGTTTTGTAATATACCATTAACACCACGGCAATCAGTGCACAGGGTTTAATCCAATTGCAACAAAGAAGTATAAGGTGGGAACCAATTCTTAGTTCAAAAAACAAAAAAAAAGAAAATCCTTTCCTAATTTAATTTTAAGTATACCACATTTCGCAACTATAGCCTAATTTATTCCTTTCCAACTTCAGCTGCTAGGCGATAAGTTGGCACAGCTAGCAAATGCTTACTTCTTGGCATTGTGAGACCAAATTTCTCAGTCATGTCCAACTCTTCAGGGGACATGCCTAATGGAAGCTCCCAATTGAAGCAATGAACCAATTGAGCTAGCACAATCTTAACAGTGGTTAGACCCAAATGAATCCCAGGGCACCCTCTACGACCTGAACCAAATGGTATGAGTCTAAAGTCCAATCCTCTTATGTCCACATTGCTGTTGGCAAATCTTTCAGGACAAAACACCTCTGCATTATCTGACCAAACTTTAGGATCTCTCCCAATAGCCCATGCATTCACTATCACCCTTGACTTTTTCTTTATGCAATAACCATCTATAGTAACATCTTCTCTACACTCACGAGGTACTAGCAAAGGTGCAACAGGGTACAATCTTAGTGTCTCCTTCACCACTAAGTCCAAATAAGGCAATTTTTCAATATCACTCTCCTCCACCTTTCTATTCATCCCCACTACACTTCCCAACTCATCTTGAAGTTTCTTCATCACCCTTGGATGCTTTAAGAGTTCTGACATAGCCCATTCAACCGTTGTCGCAGATGTGTCAACTCCTGCAATAATCATAGTCATCACAACAGCCTTGATATGTGTTCTTTCAACAACAGGACCATTTTCATCTTGAGGATCCAGGGGTTGATGCAGAAGCTCAAGGAATATGTCCACAAAGTCCTTTTGGCCTTTTTTCTCTTTATCAGAATATTGTTCATGGTCTTTGATAATCTGCTCCATGACTATGTCAAATGATTTGCACACTTTCTTTAATCGTTTTACTAGTCCCTGATATGCCAGTGATTGGATTAATATCTCATTGTTTAAGGGTAAAATCATAAGTGATAATAATGAAATGAAAGTCACATCAGAAAATGAAGTCGAATTGTTAGTTTGGACGAACTTCCTAGTATGATTTTTTGTTCAGCACAGATTTTGTCCTTCAAAGATAATCTTGTTTAAGACACTACATAAGGGATTAATTGATCTCTTGATAGACCTGAAGATCAAATTTCTTGCCACATGATGATTAAAGAACAATGTTATATGTCAATTATGTTACGCTGTGCTGGTAGAAGCTTGAATTGTTTAATTCTAAACCATCAAAATCACAATAAAGTCTAAACTGTGAAAGATCATTAACAAATTATGCAGAATATCATACGGGATATGCCAAGTGTTAACAATATCTAGTAGCATTTCATACCTGAAGATCAAACATGCGTAGCCAAGGTAAATAATCTGCAACGTTGAAAGTTCCTGTCAAGTTCAATACTTCACGAACAAGGTTCTTTACATCGAATCTATCGTCCTTACTGCGACCAAAGATCATTTTAAAGGTGAGATTCTCGATGAGATCCCCTACAGTATCACTGAGATCCATAACCTCACGCGATGATGCTGTTTTCTGGAGAAACCTGACAAACTCTGCCAACTGCTCACTTCTCAAAGGAGAAAACATCTCAACTTTTGATGCAATCAGAAGTTGTACTGTGCACAGTTTCCTCATGTTGCGCCAGTAGGGACCATACTCAGAAAAAACTAAGCCCTTGCCACCATAGGAAATATAGTGGGATGAGATGCTTTTAGGCCTGGAAGCAAAAGTAAGATCATGGGTCTTGAGGAATAGTTCAGCTGTTTCAGGAGAGGATATCACAATGGTTGGAACCTGTCCTAGCTTCAAGGACATTATAGGTCCATATTTTGCTGCAAGGGATTGAAGGGTGCGGTGTGGTAATTTCCCTAGCATGTGGAGATGACCAATAATTGGCAGGGGCTTGGGACCAGGTGGATGTTTTCCATTATCTTGGCCTTGTTTTGGTTTTAACACAGCAACTGATACAATAAATATGAACACCACAAGGAGTATTGCAGGAATAGCTAATGTTTGAGGTAACATTTCTGGTTTTTCTTGATCAAAATGGAGAATGTCTGGAGTATTTCTTATATGATCTTAAGGTAACCAATGCCTTGTCATGGACACAATTTCCTGCCACAAAAGAGATATGGGTGACTGCAGTGAATGGTGGCTTGGAACGTTAAAATAGAATAGAAAGCAAATTCATACTTCATGCAATCAATAAATCAGACTTGTTAAACGAAAATTCGATGATTCAGATCTTGAATTAATTCTCGTTTTATAGAAGTTATGTAACAGCCCATATAACCAAATTATAAACATGTATAAAGGATTTCACATTATAAACATAGAGAAGGATAAGCTATTGAAATTAAGATAAATATACAATACAAGCATATATTAATACATCATTATTTCTAGAAACTCTATCTAATCCATTTCAAAACTTTAGATCAACATGTACGCTTAAGTTCAAATGGATACACCATAGAAGATAACAAATTAAAATTTTGAAAAACTAATAACATAAGACGCTCTTTCCATAAAGAATTAAATAGCTTGACAAATAGCAGGACACAGATAAGAAGCTGATAGTGATTGAAATCAATATCACTTGGCTTCAGAGCCAGATTCTTGTGGTGCCGGCCAAAAAGTGACCCTACAAAGATTTTTATTCCTAAAATAAGTGAAGTTTCAATTTTAAACATACTCGCTTCCTGAAACTGTTGTTATAGTCACTAAATCTTTAAGTTAATACTATTATACTATAATCTCTAACAGAATTAAAACTATTAAGAGATTAAATTTTAAAAATTTACTTAATATATTTTTAATTACAGAACTAAAATATACTTCACAAATTCATAAACTAGAATGGGGTTTTACATTCTCTACTTTTCACTAGCAGAAACACACAACTCTGTGCGACTATATATGTAACTAAAATTGATAGATAAACATACCTTCTCAGACTATGCTAACTTGTAACAACAAAAGAGTTGTTGTGTGCTTATGATTAAAAATGGTAACAGCGGATAGACAAAAAGAAACGAAATATAGCAGTTTGCTTAGTAGAAAATGGGATAAAAGGTTATGGCAGTTACCTGTTTAGTGAGATTGGGAAGTTGCAGAATAAAAATATAATATTCGTTTCTAATATTGTTGAAGAATAGATACAAAAATGAATATCCTCGCCATATATTTTAATAGATTTATATATTCACAATATTGTTTTTTCTTTATCTGGTGTATGCAGGACTGTTCATCAGAAAAAGTGGTTCTGGAACACAGTATAAAACAGTAAATAGTGATTCAAGCCGAGTCAGAATTCAGATAAACAACAGGATTCAACAAAATCAGCAGTAAAATTAAGACTTTAAAGAGCCTTCCAAAAAACAAAACCTTGAATAAGACAACATAGCAAACTTTTGAGACAACAATAATAATACTCATAGGTTTAGTTTTGCCTGGTCCTATTTCGATGAAAATAAAAATTGAATCAGAGAGAGGTACCTTGTGATTGTGTGGATCTAACAAAGAGAAATGAGTTGTGTAGGGAACCTCTGCACAAGACGGATCTGGAAATCTAAGGAGAAGAAACGTTAGAAAGTGAAACAAGTATAGCAGAATAATGTGTGGTTGAGAGAGAGAAAAAAACAAAGAAGTTTTTGTTTGGTGTGTGTGAAAGTGAAAAGCTTTTGGAATTTAGTTTATACGGGTAAGTGAAAAGATTGACTTTTTCATAGCACATGGTTGGTTCCGGCCTTCCGCCGGTGGTGACCGGAGACTTTACATTTGGAACACCAATGAAACAATTGGCAGATCTTCTCATTCATATTTTTAAAGTCAAAGTCTTTTCCATATCTGCCTTAGTGGCTTCTTAACTTTAACTACTTGCTATATCATATTCATTTTATGTTGAATTTATTTTCTCTTTATGACAACAATTCATACATACTATCTCTCACAAGTAACTAAAATTAAATTTAATCTACATATCAACCAATTTACATTAGGAAAAATATGTGGTATTTAAATGATTTGTAGTAAGATTTTCTCAATTTTTAATTTATTTTAATGTAAAAGCTCCAATTTATAGTACTCTCTTCAAATAGTTAAAAACTACTAGAAACTAGTCACGACAAATGGGATGACGCGACTTTTTGCTTCCAGGTGCACTGATTGATGTTTGGAAATATATTTTAAAAAGATAAGAGATATATTATAGGAAAGAGTTTATTATTTATTTTATTTATGTACTACAAAAAATAATAAAATATTTAATATTAATAATACCTCAATCTTATTC
>Ga0123340_1002496_pt1 | contig 16671 bp, 12 predicted proteins | sample SirMexnodulemix_FD_89961 | JGI IMG/M metagenome (GOLD analysis project Ga0123340, IMG submission 89961) | Root nodule microbial communities of legume samples collected from Mexico - Siratro Mexico nodule mix | ecosystem: Host-associated > Plants > Roots > Nodule | place: Mexico: Nepantla... | reverse complement strand
GTTCTAATAAGTACTTTGATGGTATACTGAAAATACAGTTTTTATATATTTTAAATGTAGACTAAAAATTAATAAATAAAAAAAATAAAAATCACATTCTCAAAAATTTAAATTATAGTTAGTTTTTTTTTTAAATTACAATGCTAATATTTTATGTTTAACAAAGTACATATCTATGTATAACAATTTTTACAAGAGTCTTTTTACACGATTTTAGTAAAATAGTAGCTTAATTATGGTAAAGTTTGGGTAACTATAATTTAGTGTGGTACGGTTGTGGTAATTATTTTTTTTATTAAAAAATTTATAAACAAAGCTTTAAGCGTTTTTACTAATAATTAACAATAAATTTTGAGACAATAAGTCCTAGTTAATTATAACTATAAATAAATATTTAAAAAAAAAAAATCAGAAACCACAAGGAGTGGATATGGGGAGTGCGTGTCTTCTCCTCATTCGAGTTTTGATTTCCAGAGAGATATGGCAAAAGCGCGCTTTTGGTTTGCACAGTTCCTCTGTGTCTCTCTTTCTGGTAATTCACTCTTTCTCTGATCCACTAATCAAAATCAAATCTTACCCCTTCCTCTCTCATTTTCCCATCGTTTTTGTTTCTGACTCATTTCTAGTGCTTCATACCATTTCTTTCTTTCCTTTGCCTCAATTTTTGCTTCATTTGTTTGTTTATTTATAATTCAACTTCAGAACTAGAATTAGAGTGAATACTTAGTTAACCCCACTAGCAGGGTAAAAAAATGCATTCGATTGTAGGTGCTGTTATTATTCACAATATATTTAGATAACATGTTGTTGTTCTTACTTCTGGAATCCATTGATCTTCCTTTTGCTGTCAAAAGCAGGGCTGACTTCTGATATCTGCTGTTTCAGGACTCTGTCTGATTCCAGTTCGAAATCCTTAGACTATCGGTGTCTATGTCTAATCTTTGTGGTTTTATATAAACATCCATGTCCATTGTATCACAACCATTTATAATCATTTTTCCATTTCCCCAATAGTCCACATTTTACAGAATTTTTTTCTGGAACCACTATACCTTGGGAAAGTCATTTTCTTTATTGGTCATTTTATCCTTTCACTTTCTGATGCTTGTGTACAGTATTGATACCTTATCCCTTAGCTCATACAAGTACCTGAAAAATGCATGAATCAATTGAAACTCAACATCCTTTTGTATGAGGCTTCACCGTTACCAGCTACCAGCTACCTATTCAAACTCTTGATTACAAGCATTGTAAGATTTTGCATAGGAAAGATGCCGCAGGTTGTGATTCCTGGGCAGATTAGCAAGTCCTTTGCCAGTGTTGGACTAGAGATACAGAAATCAGTTAAGTGTAGAATTTCCCATGTAGTTTTCAGCTTAGTTGCAAGGGACAGTCATAGCAAATTATGTCTTGGTCAGACAAAAGTTGAACCTCTGGTGAAAATCAGGCACACATTCTGGTCTAGTAGGATAAGAGTTGCTGACGAATATCAAGAAGGGTTGTCTGATGAAGACGAAGATCTCTGTCCTGTTGAATGTGTAAGAGAATTCGCCACTGATGAAGAGTTCAGTAAAATTTTGGAGAAGGCTAAAGGAACTGGATCTTTGGTGGTGGTAGATTTCTTCCGCACCTCTTGTGGAAGCTGCAAGTATATAGAGCAGGGTTTTGCAAAGTTATGCAAGAAATCTGGCGATCATGAAGCTCCGGTGATCTTTCTAAAGCATAATGTAAGTATCTGTTTTCTCTTCTCTATGTTACAGACAAATATTTATGTCTCTATCTCCTGTACAACAGTTTTTTTAGATTAATTTCCACATATATGGTAAAGATTTTTAGATTATTAATTAATCAAAAGTTTTTAATTTTTTATTTTTAAAGTAATTATTATAAAAGACAACAAGTTTATACACCCGATTATAATAAGTAATTGGAAGACTGTCATTAACCTTTACACTATCAGTGTATTTTTTTTTTTAATTTTCAGGTCCTTTCAGATTTTATTTCGAGTAAACAATGTATGTGACCATTTGAATGATCTCTATATTGTCCTCCAATCACAATAGTTTATGAATAATAAATTTATTAATATTTATAATAACTATGTCAAAAACTCGTATTAATGATAATTTGTATTTAGTTTATAGTGTTATGGAAAATCTTTACAGCAAAAAGTGCATAAAAAATAAAGTCTTTATTTGCTCATCCTTTCTCCTACATTTACAAACTTCTCTACAGTTTGTGGAGAATAAATTCATGATCAACTAATATTTACTTTTAAATAGTCTCCAAAAAAATTCATCATCATTTTAGGATCGAAAAATTAAAAGAAAAATCAATTTTATCCTATATAATCTGTTTGTAGAAATTATTTCATATTATATTTTCTAAAATTTGATTTCTAAGTTATACATAAACTAATTCTGATTTACAAAGAAATTGATTTTTTTTCTCTATAGAAATTTATCCGACCAGACCTTTTATCATGGTAACTCAAACTAGAGGTTTTCTTTGATTTATTATAAGATGGAACATGTCTAAAGTTCATGTATAGAGACTCTTATACGCTATTGCTTGCAGGTAATGGATGAGTATGATGAGCAGTCCGAGGTTGCTGATCGACTTAGAATCAGGGTATTTCTCTTATACTGATTACTGATTATGAAATGAAACTTAATCTTTACAAACTGAGACAGCTAAGCATCAACCATGTGGTTAATCTAAATGCTTGTTGTCCAACTTCTCTTCATGTTTTGTGGTTAGTGTCTCCATTTGCATGATTTCTCTAGTTTACTCTATTTAGCTGGTGCACAATGTCATTTTCGTTTTGGTCTTGTCTTTCTTCACCGCTTTTACGGTTAATTCAATCTTCTTCCAATCGGCAAGAGAAATATTTGAAAAGGAAATAAACTGATGCAGGCTGTGCCTCTTTTCCACTTCTACAAAGATGGGGTGCTGTTGGAAGCATTCCCAACTAGGGACAAAGAAAGGATAATTGCAGCCATTCTCAAGTACTCATCTCTTGAAGCTGAAGATATCTTAGCTTAACTTGGAAAGGGATGGGATCATTGTAGATTGTTGTGCACTGCAGGGAAATTAGTCAATTTATTGTAAGAGACAAAGTTCATTAAACAGCATGCTGTATACTCAATAAAACACTGCAGTCCTATCCTATCTGCCCTAATTCACTTTGTTGGGACAGGATATTGCTTGCAAATTATCTAGTGAAGAGTTTATTGTCCACTATGATACACCCTTTACTTTCCATAGATGTTATAAATAAAATTTTACTTATCTAACTTTCGTTATATTATTTTTTTATTACTAAAATTACATTTTTCAAATTTAAAAATATGCTAATATAATAATTTTGATAATTAGATCTTAAAACTGCATTACAATATTGAAATGCGGTATTAGTTTTATAAATTACTAATATACATTGGTTATAAATTGTAACTATACTAAAATTAAAATGAGTTATACTTATTAACAATAATTGATAATTGAGTGAAAAAAAATTACATTGTCACGTTTTTGAAGATAAAAAAATGCAACTAAATCTTTTATTAGTATGAAAATAAAATAAATAATAGATAAAAGGTAATTAAGACATATTCTTATGCAAATTTATTATTTTAGCCATTCATGTGACAGTTCTTATATAAGATTTGTTCGGTATATAAATAGCAGGTTTTAATTTTGAGATCATTCTTACATGGATAAAAAAAGGAACTATGAGACAATTGCAGTTTCATTTGAAATTATTAAAGATATATCATTGGAGTGAAAAAATTGATTTGTTAAACACGAGTTTAACTTTTCAATAATGATTAGAGACGTTCTAGAATGTTATCCGTTATTTACAAGTTAATTGAAAATGATTTGTTTAAAGATATATTCTTTTAGTTATTTTTTTTTGGGGGGGGAAGCTGTGTTTGTAAGAAGTCATTTTTAAACAAATCATTCATGTCAATTTGGAGATTATCCGCAGACTATTGTATAATTCATCTATCATAAATTACAAAAATACTAGGGATTAAAAAGAGAAATGATAAATCATTTGCCATTGAGCGGCCAATAATAAAAAGACGCCCAATTCATGTAGAGAATGTGAATTGACCTCGACTATGTTCAAGACAAGAACTGGTGAGAACAGCTTTATGCCCTTTTTCCATACGAGTTTTCATGGACCCGCACTTCCGGTCCATATATCAAACGGCAACGCTCAGTAAACGAACCAACCATCTTAGAGGCTACCTCCTTAAAGAACATTGAAGCAATCTGATCACCATAAAAGAACATTTGATTAGCCATAACAAAATATAACTACAACCTCTGTAATCTTAACAGTGTTGTGCTGAATTGCATTTTGTGTAGGTAATTGTATAAATAGAAATGCAGATACATGAGCATAGGAGGGAAAGCTATGCCAAAATACTAGTAATGCTGCTGAGCAGTACTAATTAAGCCTTCTTCACTAGGCGAACGACGTACACGGTTCACTAGACAACCTAGGATTGATTTTTTAATCAAAGCTGAAAGACACAAAAAAGAAAGTTGTGGAGAACATATACATTATAACATAGTTATACCTGTCTGTAAAGTGGAGATTGAAACTTAAAATCCACCAAGAAATAAAGATTGCAACTTCCAGGAACAGGGCCAGGGCTAAATTCCCATAAGTTTATCAAATGGTCAAACAAGGTACTCTGTGACACGGTTGTCTGAAAACAAAAAAAAAAATACAGTATAAGTACAACAAAGTATTAATGAGCAGAACTCTGCTACAAAAATTTAAAAAGACAGAAAGAAATGAAAAGAAACACAGATCCGTGTTCATGATCAAAACATATTCGACTAATCTAACGGGTTTGTGCGTAAAGAATCTAAACCCAACCATTCAATCTTCTACTAAAAATGAACAGAACCAATCGGCACACAAGTAATTATAAAGGTTTGATATGAATACAATCAAAGTACGTAGCAATAGCAACGTTAAACTCAGCTGTCCAAATCTGCATCTCATATGCCCATGCTCATTTACAGAAGTTTTCTCCGAAGGATTTACTACTCCAGAAGTATCATACCATTGATCGAATGGCCATATCATGCTCAAGCATCACAATCGCATAATGATATTACAAAAATATACTCTAAACCTAGCCAAAGTTGCAGAAAAAAGATACTATCAGAAACCAAGGAAAAAATGTCCAGGCTTGGCCTCATCTCCAAACACAAACAGAGACTGAGACATGTGAGAAATTCATTTAATGAACAAGTCAAGCTTGAGAATTTACACTTTTACTACCTGGCTCATAGATTGATCATGCTAAAAGAAACGAAGCCAGAACAATATAGAAGTTACATGTAAAAACCAGAGAAAAACTCTTCGTTTAGTGATATATCTAATTTTGTTACTGGGAATATATAAACAATATATTTCCTCAAACAACTCCCTGAAACTAAGAGCCCAATAATCAATTAAATTACTATAGATTTATAGCTAATAATCAGGAAAACAGGAAACAAAATACACAAAACTGAAAACAGATACTTTAAATATATTGCCTATTAATTATGAAATAAAGTCGATGAGGCGTCCATAGCTCTGACATAGATGTCAAAAACATTTTACGACCTTAGAATACTAAATATTATAATTAATCTTAGAATATATAATAACCATAATTATGTTGATACGCTACTGGTTAGGGTACTAGTTAACTATCGATTACTAAAATGCAGTTATATTTGATTAACTCTTAACTGCCCCTTGACAACTTGATTGCGATCAGGCTACAGATGGGATCAAACACGCAGCACATACATAATTCATCTGAATGATTTATTTTTTCAACATATTATTCTGCATATAAGTAAAAGTTTGAATGGACACTCGAATGGTCCTCAAAACCATAGACCTTCAATTAAAGTATACTGTACAAGGGAGAGGAGGAATAAAGGCCGCTTGGGAGGTTGAGTGAGGAATCCGTTGTGCATTACATAGCAGAACGGACACACGCCAGCAGGAAACTATGAAGCAATCATGAAAGGGGACACGGATATGAAGGGAATGGAGGGATGTGTGCAGGGTGGTGTCATCTTTCAGGGTGTTTTGGTGTGGACGATGGCACAGGGAAGAGAAGGAATGACGTAGGTAATTTCCCTCTCTATGCAAGTTTTCTGCTATTTCCGTTCTAATCTGAGCTTGGCTCTCTTAATTTTTCCTACCATGCCTATAGTAGATCAGACTCTATTAATGAGCATGAGCCTCAGCAACATCTTTTCACTCATTAAGACACAACTTGAACCTCAGCAACATCTTTTTGAAAATGAGCATGAGCCTACTTGACAGCTTGACCAACCACAAAAGAAATATAAAAAGTTTCTAATACATAGACATAGTTAAAGTTTTACTTTAGCTAGTTTTAAAATGTTTCATTTTTCCCTGTAAATTTCAAATTGATGCTACTAAGTCTGTCCCTCAGAGTGATGGCCACAGGGAAACTGTATTGTTTATGAGGAACTGTGTAACATGTCCACATCAATGACATTGGTGAAGGGACCCAACTACATCAGTTTGAATGATAACAAGCAACATAGGTCAGATAGAACTAGAAGGATGCAACTTCTTTTACACTAGAGTCATTCTGCATGAGCAATTAAGTCCAAGTTAAGAAAAAGTTGAAACACATTCCCATTAAAGGCATCATAATTTCCAATTTTGCATCAGCACTAAAATGCTTATACCACCAAGCTGCAAATTTTCCAGATAAAGATGATGCCAGTTCATTACCAGACATTGGCTTGGATAAGCCTATATATCTCGTTAACTATGGAATTTTAAGCAATGCACTAACAGCTAAGAACAACCAACCAAAAAATATCACAACCACGATACTCCGGAATGCAAGCAAACGATAACTAGCATACACTAGAGGAGATTGAATACCTTTATTCGCTTTGGTCTGTCCACTTGCACATGAGAAACATAACTTTCAACAAGGAATTTAAATCCAATTTCCAACTCGGCGTCAAATGATCCGTCTGGATGGTGTCTAAGTATGTCCGACCTTTGACACCATGGAACAAAACCATGATAGAACTCAACAGCTGCAACAACATCAAATAATTGCTCCGGAGAGTACCTAATAATAAAAAAATATACCAGTTAACACATAAAAAGAATGACAGTGACAGACAAGTATAAATTCCGATTCAAAAATAATTATATGCAAGGCCAAGATATTGACAGATTATTAGGTTATTCCAAATCACCAGTGGTCCCGACCAATCTCTCATTAACTTGTATTCAAATTTTTCCATTTACACAAAGAAATTAACAACACTTGATTGCATGTCACGGGATAACAGTTCATCCAGAATAAGAATTCACACCCTCAAATTCATAAAGCTTCTTTTAGAATTCAAACACAGAAAAGTAAAATTGACTGTAGAAAAGTAAAATTGGAAAAATCTACAACCAAAAACAACACAACCGTAATAATAACATGCTCTATTACCCCAAAACGCGTCTCTCCTCGTAAGTTTTGGATAGAGTGCCTTCTTCACCATCTCCACATCCAAGGAACTGTCTAGTGTGAACAGCATTGTAATTGTTATTATTGTTATTATTACTGGATCCTCCTGTGATGGAGGAAAAGCCGATGCGAGAGACAGAAGGCTGAATGTGATGGCCGGAAATGGCAGCGATTGATCGGCTCTTGCTCGACCTGATCAATTGACTCGCACCACTCTTCCGTGATGCTAAGGAGCAAAGGGCCTTCGAGGTCGACAAAAACGGCGGCATAGTAACTCCAAAAAAATTGGGATACCTAATCTAATTAAACTTGGAATTATGAGAAAAATCAGAAGCATGCACCTCCCACGATTGCAATGAGGATGCAGCTAGAACCACGGCTTATCTGGAAAACTGATGGAATGAGAACCGCGGATCCAGAATGCGAAACCCTAGGGTACCATAAATAGTTGAAGAGCATAATATTCCAATGGAAGGAATCGCGATATCCTGAGAAGAAATTCAAAGGGAAACAGAGAATGGAATGTGTTTGCGAATTTGCTGTGTAGAACAACTACAAATTTGAGGGGAAATTTGATGATTCTTCTTCTTCCAGAAAATATTCAAACGCGAAACCGCGCCACGTGGTTGATTAGGTCATTTTAGTTTTCTTTTTCATATATTCTGTGAACCGCCACGCGACGTCGTTTATAGCTGAGCACACACGTGGGCAGCGTCGCTGAAAATAGGAAAACCCGTCGTCCACGCCTCAAATTCGCCTCCGCTCTATTTTGTTTTCTTAGTCTTATATATCGAATATTGATTCAAGTTTGTAAAATTTTTTCCTATTTTTGTCTTAAATCAGGGTACTAATTAGAGTGTATCGGGTTCACGAATTTGTACAGATATATTGTTTAACCCAGTAAAAAGTATACAAGATTGTGTTTTTACAATTTTTATATCAAACAAAATCTAATCTACCTTATTATTAAGCTCCCATCAAGTACGATGAATTAAGTTTGTTTAATTGAATCAAGATTTTAAAAAATCTATTTTTTCTTAAAACTTTGTAAGGATCAAAATAATAAAAAATTAACATAATTTAAAAAAATTAAATTAATAAATCAAGTCTTAATAAATTTGTCCAGATTATTTTAAGATAATAAAAAATTATTTTAAGATAATGAAGACACTATAAAATTTGTCTATTACTAAATTATTACTAATAAATTATAATAAAAAATAAACATAATCAAAAATTAAATACAATTTAAAATTTAAATGAAAGTCACAACATTTTTTATATATAAAGTCTTTTCAAGAGATACGTAAAATATATATAATATTATTTTGTCATAAGAATAATATGTTTTTTTTAATATAAGTAATGATGAATGAGTGATTAAATTTATCATAGGACTTACAACATGTCTACTTGATTCAAAACTATAAAAACTACTTTAACCGTCTAGTATATATGTGTAAAATTTGAAAACAAATTCAATTTCAATGTTTTAAATCAACCCATAAACTAATTTCAGAAAGAGAAAAAAAACATGGCACAATTTATTTACAATATAATTTATCAAAAATAATAAGTCAAAATTAGAAAGTCAACATCAACATAAAGTAAATATAATATAATGTTTAAATAAAATCACAATATTCAAATATAAAAATTTTGTTCAAAATATTAACCATTACAAGACAAAATAAAAAAAAATATAATCAATTACTAGTAAAATATGTTTAAGAATAAAATCTGTAAAATTTTAAAATAAAATAAATTGTACTTGTAGAAAAAGTAATTATACATTTTAATATTTTCAGTCTTCGTGGCAAATAGGTTGATAAAAGAAAGATTATAACTAATTTTTTATCAATACAAACATGTGATATTCAGTCTTTATCTAAAATCACTGGTATTAAATCTATCACTTAATCTGTACAGAAGTTAGTTAATTTATCCTAATCAGATATAAAGTATAACCGGAGACAATGTTAAAAAATATATTTTAATTTCATAATTATAATAGATACTTACTTAGAAATATCAAAAATATGTCATATTAAATATATTTCAATAAATTAACACATATCAACATAATTTACTAATTTTAAAATACCTCAACTTAGAATTGGTTCATAAAAGTTCATTTTGAATTCTATTAAAAATAACAATAATCCTCTTTTCAAGTATGGGTCAATTCAAAGTCTCGCATCATTCCTTTGAAGGATATTCTCGTTTAAGAAAAAATAACTACATTCGCTTAGTACATTCTAGAAAAAAAAAAATAACTAAATCTCAATATAATTTTTATATTTAATGTACGCTTTATCTATAATTCTACTTAAATTAATCTCATCGAAGATCAACAAAAAGCTTGAGGTTCTCGTTACATAATTTTTTTGCCATAATAAAATAATTTATCCAATAAGATGATTGAAAAACGCATTTTATAAACAACTAATAAGAATGTATTTAAATTACCTTTTTATGTTTGCCAAAATTCAAATACCTATTCAATAAATATAAAATACTAAATAAAAAATAAATTGCCTTTTATTTTATTTTTAGTTGTATTCACATATCAGTTTAGAGTATAATATTTTTCATAATTTATTACATCTAATCCACAGTTATGAACTTTGGGTTTAATATTTGTCGGAAAGATAAAAAATTGTGAAATATTAGATTTAAATGATAAGGCCGTGGCCGAGGGAAATGGGTAGAGGAGAGGCTGCGGAAGCTGCTGCTTTATCCTAAACCAAACTTGAGTTTCCCGCAGAGGCAGAGAGTGAGTGATCAACAATACAATACCATGTTAGTTGGATAGTTAGTTCAGTGATGAATTCCACTTCAACCATGCCTTTGCCTTCGTTACTGCCCAAAACGGCGCCGCATCTTATTTCCCTCACAAACCCTTCCTCTCCTCTCTTCTTACCTTTCCGTTTCCACGTGTCGCCTCACCTTCCTCCTCTCTCTCCCCTCAAAGCCGCTTCCTCCGACGGCGATAGTTTGCGCAGCAAGCCCCTCGTGTCTCAGGGAAGGGGGATTCTGGAGGAGCACGGAAGCCACGCATTTGAGGAAGACGACGACGACAAATGGATTGACTGGGAGGATCAGATTTTGGAGGATACCGTTCCTCTCGTTGGCTTCGTTAGGATGATTCTTCATTCTGGACAGTATGTCTCTCTCTCTTCAAACCAATTTCGTCGCTTCACTTTACTTTACACTTATATATATATATATACATAGAATGACCGTATTATGCGATTGCGAATGAAACTACCAATATGTAAGTCGGTCTAACTCAAATCGAATGCGGATCATATACTAACACTCTAACTCTACCATTTGATTGTTTTAACCTCCACACACCACAATAAAGAGTTCAATCATCATCGAGTACTCTCAAGACCTGCTCTGAAGTTTCATATTCATTCCTGTAATATGAATTCAGAACTATTCGTTGAGAAAGAGCTGCAAAAATGCATAAACCAATTGGGAGATTCATGTATCATGGGAGTCTTCAATTTCATTCTCCAACTTAATTCCTTGTCACCTCTTGTATTTAAATCTGGGTGTTCAGAGTTCTTAAATAGCTACTATTTCTGTGCTATTGGTTTCTGAGTTTCCCTGGATTCGCAATTGTACTCTGTCTGCTATTGTGGCTGCTATGGGTGTCATGGTTGTGGCATGCAGGCCCTTGTTATCTCTGGCTTTATGCCAATTTTTATTCATTGTATTTTTATTTGCGTTCAGTTTAATTTTTCCATGTATATATAACTGATATATAATTTAACCTATTATGTGACTTTCACTATTTGCCCACAAGGGTATCCCCAGAGGATATAACAGATTCTTGACTTTCCACCATTTTCTGCTATCCGCAATTGATGATAGTGGGTGTTTGAACTGATGAATCCCATCACTGCATGCATCTAGGGTTCTGTGCATAACAATATAGCTACAAACAAGAAAATCAAGGAGCGGGTACTTTTATATGGGTGCTGGAAATGCTCTCTTTGTTGGCAACTGACTGACATTGTCTTGTGTCTCAGGCCTAAATTTTGAGATTGTTTTTTTTTTAGCGGTCTGCCATTTTCAATATTGTCTGGGTTTCAAACACAGAACCTCTCAATATTGTCTGGGTTTCAAACACAGAACCTCTGGCTATATGAAAAGGGCCAGGCAAGTGGGAATATTTTTTATCCAAAGTTCCAGATCACATTTGGGCTTTCAAGGGATTTCAATTGCCATAAACGAAATCTATAGATGTAATAGCAGTGAAAATGACAAAGAAGAAGACTTGGATATAGAAGATGATGATCAATGAAACCTATCTAGGAAACTTGTATTTGACTTCTGTTGGTATTTACTTGTATGTTTAGACACCTACGACTTTTTATTGTTTTTGTTTTTTTATAAATGTATGAATTTTGATTAATTTCTATAGTTTTTGATAATTTATGTAGAGTTTGCATTATATAAACTATAACAATTTTCAGAGTTGTGGCTATCCCACTATTTGTTATCCCCCTATAGAATTTTTTAGGCCAGTTGCTATGCGCTGCTATTTGCGATTTAAAACACTGATGGATCTACATACATGCTTTGTTTGCATTTGTCTTGGAAATTCTGATGATAGCTTGTTACAAATTCTTGCCTCGTATTTGGAAACACATGTCCTGGTTTCATTTCTGTTGGAATTCTGATAATACCTTGTTGCAAATTCTTGTCATAGATATGAAAGTGGAGATAGACTAAGTGAAGAGCATGAGAAAACCATTATTGAGAAGCTGCTTCCCTTTCATCCAGAATTTGAGAAAAAGATCGGATGTGGAATTGATTATATCACGGTATCTCTCTCACATTCACTTTTTGTCCTTCTCACAACACACACTACCTATGCACTAATTTTGTTCACAAAAGGCCGTCTCAATTTTACTTTTCTTTCAGTTAGGTCCAGTAGTGATAAATTTTGTAGGTTTAGCAGTCTCGTAGATTAGATATACGGCCAAGACATCATTTTTGGCCTACTGCAAATATTTCACCTTTCATCCATTAAAAAAATTAAAACGGCTCTGGTTTATGGTGGGTGTTGGAAAGCCAGCTGAATTGTGGTTACCCCTTGTCTGCCTTGGTTTATGGGAGAAGTTGGGATGCTTTCATTGCATTTGCAGCCTCCATCACCTTCGTTGTGTTGGATGTGAGACGGTGTGTTTAGTCCCATGTCATTTAGTGATGTAGCCTAAGTGGCGATTATAAATTTTGGATAATTTTCAATTTATAAGTTGGATTTGGAATTGCGTTTGGTCCTAAGGTCAAATTCCAAGAGTGGGGCCCCACTAATAATAGGATCTGTCTCGCGGATGAAATTCATAGTGCAAGTTGGTAGCTATTAATGGGGAAATGAAGTAATTTGCTTTTGTTAATTCATGGAGTGTTATCTGATTGAATTTGTTTTATGAAAATTTATGCCACTGATTTGTTCATCGTTGGTGATCCGCTCTCATTTCATTCGGCAAAATGATCCTTTGCAATTAGAGGACTCCATCCTTAATATTGGTAATCTATTTGCCTAATTGGATAGTTTTTACACCACCTGATTTGTTTGAAACTGAACTTAAGTATCTCTTCTGTCTCTCAGGCTCTGGTACAGATAAGTCTTTCAGGATTTTCATACTAAAGTGGTGTTGATTTTTCCCTTTCTATTGGCCAATAAATTTAGTGCTCCAATTTTGGCTGCTTTGTTCAATCTTTTTCTCATTCCATGGTAGTTATGAATTCACTTAATAAATGCATTTAGAAATGTTTAACCCTGTACAGTCTTTTGCTGCTAGCCATAATTCAGTTAACTGGTTTTAAAAGTTGATTTTAACTAACAGTTGGCTTTTAAAACTGGTTATGGCTAATATTTTAGCCAAAGCTGGTCCTACACAAATTTTAAAACTACTTTAGAACCCGTTTTAAAACTAATTTTGGTTAAAAATTCAATTGGGATCACAACCAGTTCAAAATTAGTTTAAAACTGGTTCTACCAAAACTAAACCAGTTTTAAAATCCGATTCATATAATTTGTTGGATTTCAACTGGTTTTACATTATATAAAGCCCTCCCTGGCTAGCCAAATATGGCCTTTGGCCTTGGTGTTACCATCACGTGTAATAATGTTCTTATTGCTGTCTTAGCTGCTGAAAAGGATGTAAAATGAAAGGATTCCATTTGTCCCATGCTACAGATGCATAGTGCATTGACTGGTTATGCTCTCTAACTGTCTTCCATCACTTTCCAATATTAGCTTTTGAAAATTCACTAATAAAAATCAATAAAATGTGTATTCATTGCATTCATCATCTCTCGAATTGAATTACATCCAATCTGTTTCTCTTGGGGGTAACTATAAGACTAGGTTTGTGATCTTTACATGTTGCTGAAAGTTTATTGTTCTCTTTAAAAATGACAGATTGGATATCATCCTGATTTTGAACGCTCTAGGTGTTTGTTCATAGTTCGACAAGATGGACAGGTGGTTGATTTTTCATATTGGAAATGCATAAAGGGCTTGATCAGAAAGAACTATCCATTATATGCAGACACTTTCATTCTCAGACATTTCAGGAAGAAGAGTCGTAATTTGTGAAGTTAACACTGTATTATGCTGGTTGGACCATTTTATATTAGAGTTCGTTTTTTTTCATTTTTTTTTTATAAAATCCCTTTTGATTTTCGTGTTCTCTTATTGCTGGTAGCATGCTGTTTTAAAGGTCTGAGAAAAAATGAGTGCAAATTTTTTTGGAGTTCAGAAGAGTGGTTGGCATTTAGCGACTCACTACCAAAGATTGCCATCAATGACGGACTTTGTTCCCATTTTATTATTGACAATATTCGTAGTGATATAAAAAAAAAAAATGGGAATGTAGATTATGTATATATAGACCTTGATGATAATGTACCTTTCAGTTCAAACATTTTTTCAATTTGTAGAATTGAAGCTTATTTTGTACCGTTTTACACCCTGTTTGCTTAGAGGAAAATAAGGAAGGAATGATTAGAGAGGAGGGAAGAAAGGTAAAATTAAATCTTCTGTTGATTGTTTAGAAGTGAAATTAGGAATGAAATCTCTCTGGGCCGAGGCGAGGGGAATTGTAGTTTCCTTATTCGGCCAAGTGTTCATTAATTTTTAGCCTTAACTATATATATATATATATATATATATATATTGAAATAAATTTTTTAAAATGTAAAAAGTATATTTTAAAATGTTCATTTTAAAATGTTCATTTCAAAATGAAAGGAAGTTGTTACAAGAAAATTATGGGATTAGGAAAGTTGGATCACTTTTTTTTTCTTTTTTCGTGCGGATCAAGAGTAGAGACCATGACTCTAGGATGACACCTTCTTCCTCCACATCCATGAATTCCCCAGCACATCCATAATTTTGTTAAGAGACAAAAATATCTTTAGGTTAGAATTTTAAAGCCATCTCTACCCTTCACCCTCTCACCCATGCGCCGTCTCCTGCACTTCCTTTGTCTGTTCTTGCATCTCTTTGGCTTCTTAGTCGACATGTTTAGCGTTTTCTTGTATCTTGTTGGCATGTTCTTGCACCTACGTCTCTTTGTTTATGTTCCCTGATTGTTTGTATTGAGGATGACTGCATTTCTATTGACGGTGGTGATGGATTGAAGAGTGGTGCTTCTTCTTGTTGGCATGTTCTTGCACCTTTCTTTGTTTATGTTCCCTGATTGTTTGTACTGAGGTTGACCGCATTTCTATTGACGGTGGTGATGGATTAAAGACTGGTGTAGAAGAGATGGTTTGCGAAGCTTCATTCTACTAGGACATTCGTTTTTGAATCTTTTAAGCGTGCAAGGTAAGTATTGAAGCATTAGTTTTAAATTGGTTTCGGTGGCTGCATTTGGATGGTGGTGGTGGGCGAGAAAGGGTGAAGAATTTTGGATGATTTACTTGCTTCCGGGTTGACCTAATCCAAAGTATCTTCTCTTTGCAGATTGATATAATTCAAAATAGTATTTAACATGTAAGGTTAAATTCGGGATACATTAAGTATGTATCCAATTTTACAGTCAGAAAGAAAAATAAAATACTTTTCGAATTGTACAATGTAATATGTACTTAATGTATTTCAGATTTAACCTACTCTCAGCAAGTTAAATATTATTCCGGATTGTATCAATCCGAAAGTCTACACAAAATAGTTTTCAGCCACTGCAATACACCACCATGACCACCGCTAACCGTCCAATGGCTGTCGTTCACTTACCCTCTTCTTCACCACAATGCACAAGTTTAATCTCTAACTTTTTAGCCACCATTTCCCCAATTCATCATCACTTTCTTTTATTTTTGGCAGAAGCAACTTAATCTTTTCACTAAGGTTATTTTTGGAATTGGAAATTATGGACGTGCAGGCGGAAATTATAAAGGTGCAGGAAGAAGGCATCCTCTAGGATATAACTAGTCTGGGCTTATGTCTAGTGATTTGGTTTATGGGCTGGTTCGATTAGAGCTCTCTTCGTGGACTCGAGTTCGATTTTAACCCCACCATTTAAATGCTGGTTTACATAGGTTTGATTATGAGTTTGTAGATTAACTTGTTTAATTTATTTAATAATAAATGAAATTATAAGTATTTCATAAATTCTTTATTTTTAATTGATTTTTTCAGTATAAAAAATGTTTTATTGAATGTTTAAAATATCGTTTAGTTTTATGTTAGTGTTATACCATTTGATTTTTGTCATTCACTATTATTCCTATCTTTTCGTCTCTAATTTATCAATTAATTAGTCTCATTTTTTCTCTAATTTTCTCCAATTTATCAATTAACTTGTTATTTTTTTCTTCAAGAATAAATTGACTTTCAAGTTCAAAAAATTAAAGAAGTAAGGTATGAATTAATTTACGAGCTGAAAATAAGAAGATGAAAGTAATAATTACATTATTTTATTAATAAAAATTAAATAATAAAGTATTTAAACGAAAATAAAAAAACATTTTGAACACTTTAATAATATTTTGAACCAATAATTTTTTTAATATGAAATTTTTTAATATTATTCAAAATAAAATATTTGTTAATTTATTAAGAAAGCATATATTTTTATTTGGTAATATTTATATC
>Ga0123340_1002495_pt1 | contig 16672 bp, 7 predicted proteins | sample SirMexnodulemix_FD_89961 | JGI IMG/M metagenome (GOLD analysis project Ga0123340, IMG submission 89961) | Root nodule microbial communities of legume samples collected from Mexico - Siratro Mexico nodule mix | ecosystem: Host-associated > Plants > Roots > Nodule | place: Mexico: Nepantla... | reverse complement strand
CCTAAATTGTATTAGGATATTAAATTTTGGTAAAGTTATGTCAAACCAATGCATAGCTTCTGTTCTGTGAGATTTTCCTCATTCTTGTAGTCGTTTAGGCATGTTTTCCAGAGGCGGGTCATCCATTTAATATGTACACTACTTGGTCTCCAAGCAAAATTTGTATTTAAATGCAAATTTTCTCGACAATATTTATGATAAACAAAAGCCAGTTATAATTTATAGACCAATGCTCATAACTACTTGCCTGGAACAAGGCCCAATTACAGACAAGACAACAAATCACATTTATAGTGGCAATGGCTTATTTTTTTCATTTAGAAGCCTACTCACCCTGCTGAGTTGGGTCTAATCAAATAACTAATCTACTTGAATAATGTTTCTCTAGATCCAGTTAGCTTATCTTAAATGGAAAAACAAAAGTAATGTTACCAATCCTCTACGTGTGTGCAAACCCAATATGAAAACGTTTTTTTTTTGGTTCCTTGGAATTTTGCTTTCTGATTATGTGAGAGCTTGTAGCTGTTGTAGGAATATAGTTTTTAAAAGTGGCTCGAGGGGTTAGAGATTCTACCTGGGCAGTAAGCGACTTGATCACTTCCTTTGCTGCTTTGCATTTGGCAGTTTCTTCGCTTGCAATTGCTATCGCTTCTTTTAACTGTTTAGTTGTTCTATCCAACTCCACTTCTTGATGCTGCGCTTTCCGAGTCAGGTTTTCCACCTGAACACGGGCAAAAAATTCATTAGGCTCAGTACAAATAAATGAACAGGAGATTTCATCAAGTTGCGGTTTAGAAAATAAATTAACAGAAGACATAAACTCTTCCACCAAATGAAAGTGAGTTAAACATCTTCCGGGGTATAAATGACATGATTAACTCCCTACCCAGAGGTATTGCCCAAGCTAGAATCCGAAAGGAACAACAGAAAGAGAAAAATAGCCCTCCGGTCTTACTACTCCTATATAACTACCTCTCCACAATCATGCCTCCCAACCAAAACATAAACATAACAGACCAGATTATGGGCCTGTTTTGAGAAACTTCTTCGTAAACACTTTTAGAAGAGAAAAATAAGGAAAATGAAGTTAACTTTTCCATAAGATAAAATTAGTTTATTCGTAAATTAAATAGTAGATGCTATTTTGTATTAGTTTCTCCAGAATCTGACTTTTAATTCATCTATAAGCTAATTTTAGCTTCTCCATAAGCTAATTGTTAACTCATTTTTCCCTTCTTATTTTTCTCACCTAAAAGTGTTTATGGAGAAGATTCCTGCAAACAGGTCCTGTGTGTCCTGTCCTGGCCTAGTCTATTTAACTTTGTTTTTCCTTTTTCATTTCTTCTACATCCAAGGTCCGTCTCCTTGGCCTAATACTCATAGACCTCTATCAGAGCCAAATCTATAATAGTTCAAGCTCAGGTCATAGACTAAAGAAAGTCAAATTTTCAATTTTCAATTCACACTCAGCACATGAGTTCATGAGCCCAACTTATTGAACTTTTAGCCAACTGCATCTTGTACAGTTGACGAGCTAGCTCAGCTATCACCACCCCTTCCGAAACAGTTGCATGCACATGCTATGATGTAACAATAACTAAAACTTAAAATTTACATGACAATATTAATTCTCTGCATATAGATTGAAATTTTATATTTTCTGGCTCGTAAATTAATATCTCAACCAGTAGCAGATGATATAAAATACAGCAAATAATGTGGCTACTTCCAATTAAACATGCATTTAGATAGAAACAATCAACGCATAATAGCAATTGGTATAAACTCCTTTCTTGCTAGCTTTTCTTTCTCCCCATGGTAGCTGGGTCATTTATTCAGACACAATCCACATTAAAATAATATCATTAACAAGAAAGACCTAGTTTCAATACAACATAGAGAGCCTTTTTACATTGTAATTCTACTAAAACCTATTTCAATAAGGGAATACCATCTTTCAATGAAAGCATAAGATAAAGTACCTGCGATCTTAATTTAATAACCTCCTGACTGAGGTTATCATTGGTTCTCTTAGAATCATCCGCAACTACCTTTGGGGATGAAAGTCCCCCTACCGTTGGGGTTGGAGTAGTTGATCGAGGTGGACTAGGTCGTCTAGATATTGGGGATGTTGCCCGGGAAACAATTCTAGATCCAGGAACAGAGGCTGAAAAAAACTTCTTCGATGATCCAAAAACAGGATTAAAAGATTTTGAAATATTCATTGCTCCCACTGTGAACCACCATTCGGAGCAGGTGAGACACGGCTGCTGTTGAATTCCAATTTTTTGTTTTTCTTTGAAGATCTGCTGTCCACTTGTTTCAAGGATTCTATTGAAGAAAACCTGGCAAGTTGATTATGAGATCTGGAATCCAGTTTGTCATCCTTACCAATAAACTCAAGCGGTCCCTGATTAACACTTCCTCTTCTGCTCATAGAAGACTGAGATGAAGAATCAGTTTCGGTGGTTTTCCTTAGTTTATTAAAACAATTATCACGGACACGATAAGGTTTGTTGGGGTTTGGTGCCATTGCAGCCTTGACAGATTTCTTACTACTGCATGAATGACAAAAAGCAAGTCCACAGTTATAACAATTGTGGCGTTTCCTTTTGAAATTGAACGACAGGCAGCAGCCCGAACACAGAGACTGGTCAACACCACATACCCACTTATGCAGGCATATGGCTGCTGTGAAATTTGTACCACAAGCAATACTTTTTACTTGTTTGTCTTTCAGAGCTTCCACTAATGTTGGGGTGCTTCTGTCGTTAGTATCCCCATGGCCTAAACGACCATTAGCACCCTTCCCCCACGTGAAAACTTCAGTCCTTGAAGTTAAAACTGCTACATGATATGCACCACAAGCTATCTCTTCCACAAAACTCTTTGAAAGTTTTCCTTCTACACGGGTTGGTAGCTTCCCATCAGCTTGAGTATTTCCTAACTGGCCATAGACACAACTACCCATTGTATAGACATGGCCTGATCGAGAAAGTGCAACAGTCATACTATGACCACACGTCACTTGACAAAAATTAGGTTCAACAAGACCCACAACACAGGTTGGAACAAGTTTTGATTCCTTGTCACCGTGTCCAAGTCGACCTTTGTCTCCATCACCCCATGTAAACAGCTTCCCTGAAGAGCAGTTGCTGGAACTTGAATTTCCAACCATGACCTCCACAACTGCGGCAGTATGCCAAACACCACAAGCAGCCTGAACAGTACGAAGACCCTTCAAGGACTCTATTTCTCTAGGCAAGGAAACACTTTTTCTGTCTCCGTGACCCAGAACACCAAATGTCCCATCACCAAAAGTAAATAATTGCCCAGCAGAGGTTACAACGGCAGTGTGCCATGGACCACAAGAAATAGATGAAACATGTATTCCCTCCAAAGGGCCATTTACCCTTTTTGGGACCCAGTGGCTCACCTGATTTCCATGCCCTAGAAGGCCATAATTGTAAGTGCCATCACCCCATGTATAAAGATCACCAGAAAGTGTTACAGCACAAGTATGATACTCCCCACAAGCTACAAGTTCGATATTTGTATTACTTAGAGATTCGATAAGCTTTGGATGGGGAACATCTGAATCAACTCCATGCCCAAGCCTTCCTCCTGATTCTTCCCCCCAAGAAAAAATTTCACCTTGTTTGGTAACTAAGGCCGCATGCTTCCCACCACAAGCAATATTCTGTACATCAAGAACTACTGCCGATTCCAAGGCTTTGGGCAACAGAGAATCCATTTTGACACCAAAATCACTCCCAACTTGGTGAGCCCCACCGCCCAGTACAGCATCACCTGTGCCTTCCCCCCAAATGAAAACATCCCCCAAGGCATCACCATCATCATGACCAGAACCTTGGCTAGATGAGCTAACAGCACTTGATAGACTAACTCTAAAAGCATCCATAGGCATTGTCTTCATTTGACCATGCATGCTATCTGATCCTCCTGATGACACAGAGTGGAGTGAGCCACTCACAGAATCTGGTGGGAAGAAACCCCTTGGAGGAAGAGGATAATAAATCACATCAGAAAATGCTTTATCCAAACCATTCTTCGGGGGGCTTTCATATGGGCTATGAAGGCGAAGATGATCTCCACTGTCCTGAATACGGAAGAGGAAAAAATCCTCTCAATAAACATTGTAACTGAAACGCGGTCAAACAGGGAGAAAATAAAAGGAAACACAATATAAATACCTTTGGCAAGCTTTCATTACTACCAAATGGAGAATTCAAGGGAGAACTTCTTCTAGTGTATGTTCGAGGACTATTAGCTTCAGATGGAATACCATCACTTTTTGACTCAGGTTTCCACTTCCGGTGATGACTGCGTGAAATTAACGCTTTCAATCCACTGAACCAAACCTCAGCTTCATCTTTATCCTTACAAATCTAGAAGAAAAGCATTGATCACAACATTACATAAAGTTTTAGAAACAATATACCTTAATAATACTCATAATATAAATTATATTCATGCAATCAAAAAAGCAGACCAAGCACAACCCCAAAAATGACCCATAATATAGCTTGGAAAAAAGTTCTCATTTATTTTGTGACCACACAATATTTGATCAACCAAGCATAAGTTAAATCAAACAAATAATTTATCCAAGGTTAACCATGAATCTACCACACGTTTCTGCCATAGCCCACCACCCCTTTTACAAATTTGTGGTTGACAGTAGGTAGATTATTGATTAAATTAATTGATACTTAGTTAATCAAATACCTTTTTACCAAGCTGCATATATGGATCATTTTCAGAAGATGGGGAAGGGAAGATGAATATAGAAATTTATACCAAGTCTAACGATCTATCATTGTAAAACAGAGAAAAAGACTGGTATTCCTTCTCAGGCCGCGGATATCTTTGAAAGATTGGCTGAAAAAAATAGAATCATGTTTAATCAGTCATAACAGAGATAGACAAGACAACCTTATAACTGCAGATGAATTCAGTGCAGATGCTCATAGTCAAGAAGAAACTCTGAATATATTTACGATTATTGAAAAAACCCATGATCATGTATACCAAAACAACATGACCGTGTAGTGTATATTTACATAAATGACACGTTATTAGAAAATACAGCGCAAAAGTACATCAGCATGTATATAAATTCCCGGAAAGAAGCAGCATAATAGTTGCTATTGTAAACTACATAAATGATAGCAGGGGAGAAAGAAAATCCACGACCCCAATAAATTAATCATCAGTAGCCAGTAAATCATAATAAATCTGAAGCATCTCCTAAAGGGAAACAGGATTCAAAAAATTTCCAAAAACAGCCATATAATGGAAAAGATTCAGAATAACAAGAGACCTAGCTGGCAAGCTTCTTAGTAGAAGATGGATAGTGAATGGCATATCATCTATATATTGACTAGGAATAAATTGTGAGATCACAATACTACATACATAAGATGCAAGCTTTATTAATTATATGAATTACGCAACTACCTTACAACAATTATTTATAAAAATAAGAAATGGCATTGTCGGCTAAATCAGAAGCAGCAAACAATACGAATGATTTCCTTGTCATTGTGAAACACTTACTGTGCGTTGTCCAGATTTAATCCTAGAAACATTAGTTAGTTTAAGGCGCTTCTCTTCTTTCCCTGAGAACCATATCAAAACAGATTCATCCTGAAAGCAACAGACAAATCAAATACTTTCAACTTTTGAAAAACCAACAATTATTGGAAGGAAAAAAACTGCATAAAATGGAAACTGTCAAAATCAACTATTCCCAAAACTTAAGTTGTCACGTGAAGAAGCATGGATAATTTATGTAATAAAACATCGAAGGTGTTTTTAGGATAGATAAACAAATTATTATATCGTATCTTAGATACTTATTTCCCACTTTCCTAATGTCAAAAGAAAAAAAAAAATATATATATATATATATATATAAACAATGAATGTGATATTCGTCTATCCTAAAATTATCTTCACTATTTACTACAATTTCATATCTCTCCTTAGAATCCATGTAAAACACTTTGGGCTCGAAGCATGTACAATGTACAAACCAATCTACACCTTGTGCTTAAAGCCTAAAACTTAGCTTCTATATAGAAGAACAAGGGTGGTGAGGATCAACCTCCAAACCACATGGTTGCAGAAGCTCCAACATGTTCGGAAGTCCCACATTGCCTGCACCAATTCTTGTAGTGTGGCTTATACATGCGTTGGGCAACATTGTTTGATGCCAATTTATTTTAAGATAAAATCTGACATGGAATCAAAGTCTATAGCTCATCTTGGTAATTACCTATTCTAGTAGACTCAATTCTTACTTGTATATATATAGAGTACTATCATAAAAAGTTAAAAACTAGACCAATTAGGTGAAGGCTCATGACTGGCTTTTATATCTAGCACACTACCTCCTTTAGGTTCAAAGCATGGATAATGCAGAAGCCCGCCTACCCTATGCTTAAATTCAAGCTTTTATTCAATTCTTACTTTTATATATGTTAAAAACTATAAAATGTTAAAAACTAGAGCAATTAGGTGAAGGCTTATGAATGGTTTTTATATCTAACGTACTACCTCCTTTAGGCTGAAGGCATCGATAACGAACAAGCCCACCTACCCAATGCATAAATTCAACCTTTTATTCAGAGGAATAAGAGTGTCAAGGATAGAAGTTCTGACACTTGGCATGGAAACTATAAAATATGATACAACGTATGTCATCATGACTCAATTATCTCAATTCTCAAAACCTTACTGCTTGGCAAAACCATGTGAATGGTTTGACTTGTCTTACATAACCAAATAACATATTCGAGTATAGCGATAACAAAACAAGCACGATACTAGGAGCAATGAAATGTAAGCAAGTAGATTCTATACATATCACCCATAATCACAACATGCAGCTTGTTAGAGATATACTTTTCTCTGACTTTGTAATATTTCAATTTTCTTTTTCTTTTAGGTACTTACAATCTAACAGCAGTTGATCATTGGCTGTTTGTTGGTCACAACTGAACAGATATCAGTTATGCAGTGTGCCCCTACACTTACAAACACATCCTGTAACAGAGGTTCACTGTCTTTGAACTTTTCATTCCAAGCAATGAATCATTTCACTCTGTTTCTATTAATTCAATACAGCAGATCTTGATATAGTCAAGAAGGTAATATACTTTCTTAACTCCAAATTTAATAGATACGGCCTTTGGCAAGTTAAAGCTTCCATTTTATAAAGGGAGTCTAACACAGATCCAATCCGTCTGATGGTATTATCATGTTTTAACTTTTTCACTTAGATGATTAAAACTTTGTAATCAACCACAGCAATCGTCATTTCCAATAATTTCACAATATACTGCAAGCAGTTTAGAAACCTAATATGCTGATCTAACTGTAGTTAAGTCATCTAAACTGAGTATGAACCTCTGAAATCTCCTTTCTCACATTATAATTTATTCAATGAATACATTTTTACCCCTCTTCAAAAATTACTAATAGTCTTAATCTGTCAACTTCAAGGCCGTCTGCTATATTTCTCCCTACTTCTTCCTTCACAAGAAAGTTTGTTATAATTATTTATAGAGTAAAATAATAAAAATACACAACTAAGAAAGAAAACAGCCTGAGGCTCTAAGTTTGTCTTTGAAAATAATACAGGGACAAAGTATTTGCAAACATATATCTTAGGAAGAAAAGAGAGACATACATTTTCACAAGTATTAATATATATGTACAGAAAAACAAGCACCAAACTCACATTGGAAAGTCGAAAAGGACAAAACTTGGGCTTCCCTCTTCTTCCATACTTGAGCAAGTAAGCCCCTTTTTTTAAAGCAGTAATAGCCTGTAGTTAAGACCAATAAAGAACCTTGGTCAATATAGTCAGCACATTTGGCAAGCACAAAATGTCCTGCCCAAATATCAAAATCCACAAACAACACACGAGAATAAGCTGAATGCACATCAGCTTAGATGAAAATAGAAAAAACTTCTTCAAATATGTTATAACGGTGAGATTATTATCCAACCCTCCTTGCTGGTTAGAAATTATCTAAAAAAACTAGTCACCAAAATGGAAGCAGCTAGATTTTTTTTAATATATCTTTGGCAACAATAGACGCATTAGTTCTGCAGAGACCTTTCATTCTTATCCTGATTTCTTTATTAGTAGCATCTCCACAAGCATACAGCAAAGTTTCAAGAAGATGAACTTGGTCTCACTCTTGACTACAACCTAAATATCACTATCAATATTAAAAGAGCAATAGATCCTTTAGTAATTTTCAGAATCAGCTTTATCTACCACAGTATGAGCTCATGAAAACATAAATAATCAGATAGTCAGATACAATGACCAAAGCCTTTTACCACTATGCAGGTTTTCAACTACATAAATCAAATGATGTCATTATGCTGTGTGTACAAAACAAATTATTAGAACAATTTATCTTGGTTCTATAACTTAACTTGTTTAGATAGGTTATGTAGTCTGTCCTAAAAAGCTGTTTTGCTTATTAGCGTTAATTAGATATAGCCTTTTTTACTAGATTGACACAAAAATGACCCAGCAAAATAACCCACTTATAATAAAAAAAGTACTCCCTTTTCTCAATTTAACACTTTATATAACCATATTATAATATAACTTCTTGCAAAACCGTTGCTCTTCTGCAAGTTAAAGCCCTTATCCCTGACGTATCTACAATGATTCAAATGCTCCTTTCGAACTACCAAATCAGAATGTTCAAGTGTTAAGATCTACAAAGCATCAGATTTCTGATTCCACCATATAAAAGAAGATTGCAAGCATGCATCATACAGCACACCACCCCCTTTTACCAAGCATTACTACCAAATACTAATGCCCCCCAACATTTCCACTCACTGAACCGAATGAAAGTTTTTAGATTTTACTCCTCTCCTACCAATAGTTACGGAGATAAAACAAATAAAAAAAATTACAAAGAATTTCGATATAATGGTGTAGAAACGCATGTATACTCAATGCAGAATCAAACCCATTACAACAAAAGGATCAAAGGAAACCCAAAAATACTGACTTCAGCAGATGAAACACCCCTACCTGGCAGTTCAAACAAATTAATGAACCAACCAAACTTGACTTCCAGTACAGTACAAAGTTGACATCATCATCATCATTTATCGTTTATTTATTCAATTTGAAAACCTATTTGAATATCCATAAATAGCTCCCAATTAAAATTCTTCTAATAGTTAAATAATTTTATGCAAAAATAACCAATTAAAAACTATTGAATATTAAATATCAATAAATAAACGTTTAACAGTTCAATTTGAACACAGTAGTCACGAACTAACCAATTTACCTGCTCAATGTCTCTTTCCACGGGACCAGTTCTATTAAGATCCGAAGTCGTCGTCATCGTATAAGTGCGTGACATCACTCGAAACACAAAATTCACCGCTCAGAAGAAACTATCCCCCAAACTCAACACCTAACTCACACTACCTCACCCGTTCTCGTACCCGAACCCTTCCATTCACCCAACAACCCTTCCAAACCCTCACTAAGCCCCGAATTCTCGCTCACCAACGCCTCCAACTCCTCACGCGCGCTTAAATTCGAAACCTCCATCATCATAATCGACCTCCAATGCGCACAATTAAGGTAACGTCGTCACCGGAAGCATAACAGCACCTAGAACTCCGAGTTGCTGAGCACGGCGCAACTCCGCGATCTCCGGCGGCGATCGGCGCCGGATACAGCTTCTAGGTCAAAGAGAAATTAAACTATCGCGCGACGGACGGAACACTGTGCGGATTCCGGCGACTAAACTCAGCCGAGAAAGCGCGAGAAAATCGGAATGAGAGAATCTCCAAGAAAGCTGTGATCTGATTGCGAAGTCGGAGAAGAGAGAGAAAACGAGTCTTAGAGAGAGAGAATGTGAAGATTGAAAAAAAAAAAAAAAAAGCATAAAAAATTTTGCATTGTGGTGTGGTAGCTCTGTAGCTGATAGTGCGGAAAGGAAGTGAAAAAAAATAAAGAAAGGAAAAGAAAATGGCGAAAGCGAAAGGAAATAATAAAAGTGAAGGGACGAAGAAAATTGACCTGAGTGTTGAGTGAAACTTCGGTTTTGCCCCTGCGCTTTTCCGTTTCGTTAGGAGATTCTCGCGAGAAAATGGAGCGTGCGTGGGAAGAAAAAGGATGAATTGACTGTTAATTAATTGTGAGAGAAATTGGTGAGGGTCTTGTTGAGTCAAAGCATGGTGTGTATTCAAATACTAGGATTCTTCTTCTTTATAGTATTTTTTTTTCCAATTTTTCTTACAACTTAAAAATGCTTATTTTTATTTTATTTATTTATTGTGAACGATGTCTCATAAATTGAAAATAAATAATTTTCTTTGAACGATCTATTTTGCAATATTGAAAACATAATGATATGTAATAGATAATGTGAGCAAAAGAAATATAAAAATACACAATATATATATATATATATTGAAATAACACACCAAATAACAATAATCCCTAATTAGGGATTAGAACTCATAATATGATGAATAAATTTGATAGGGATAGAAAATGGATTATGAAATAAGTACTAATGAGTCATTTAAATGAATGGGTGTGAAGAAACCACTTCATGGGGTGGGGGCTAGCCCATGAAAATTTTCAATTTAAATTTTTGGGTCATTTGATGATTTTTGTTTTTAAGTATAACAAAAAAATCATTCATTTTTATAAATAATTTTATTGTTTTTTAGTCCAAAATATTTTTATGATTTTTTTAGTATATTTGATAAAATTTATCCATTTTTAGTTCAACAATGGTTTTAATGTATTATTTGAATGATTGTCGTTACGTGATTATATGAAGTTAAATGTAGTAAGATTTTATTATGTTTAATGACTACCGTTTTGACATTGTATGAAATGTTTGATAAAAGCCTTTATTAAAATTAAAACAAATTATAGCAGTTAAAACTTGTTAGAAATTACTACATTTAACATCTAAATTTATGCTTTCAGTTAATGCGTCGCGTTAACAAGAGATAACGGGATTCTCTAGTTTTCCTTTATTGGTTAACATATACTAATTTGTGGGATAAATTTTAGGTAGTTTTCTTAACGATTTGTAACTTCCTCTATTAGTAATTTGAATTTGAAAATTAATAAAAAATTGAATATTACAATGTTAGCCTTCATTTATATTTCTATTATTTTTAAAACCTAAATAAAAAAAACTAACAAAAAATATGAATAGATTGTTATAAGTTTTTCTTTATAATTAATATTTTTTATTTTTAATTGCTATTACTTAAAATTTAGTAAATACTTTTGTCAAGTACTTCTAGAAGATAAAATGGGTTAAAAATTAGTTACCATTAAATGTAATAAAATACTATTAAATTTAACTTGTCATTGTGATAACTAAAAAAAAATATACTAAAATTATAGATGAACCAATATGATATACTAAATGTTAAGGCTTTTATAGTTTGTCTAATAAGATATATATTTTAGATATTTAATTTGATGGTAATAGATAATAATATATTTTGATATTTTTGGTCATTGACATATATATATATACGCTGAATTGAGTTTAAATATGATGCTTGTGAAATTTGCTTACTGAAATTGTCTGCTCTTTATACTGCAATTAAAGTTAATACAAATACTCTTCTATAATTTTAAGTTTTGCCAAAATCTTTAAATGTTAAATTCATCCCATCTTGAATATTGTCCATACTATTTTTCAACAATAAAATAATAATAAAGAATATATATGTAACTTTCTTTTGTACAAACTCATTGAATAAAAATACATTTACTTTCACCTTATTTTTATTATTACTTTATATGTATTTCTTTGAACTAGAAAAAGTTGATGTTTAAAATAATACAAAATAAAATAAGAATCAAAATAAGAACTTTAAGTAAAAGTTAGATACGTTTTAGTATATCACATACAAATGAAATAAAATTTAATAAAAATGATTAGTGTGTAATTAGAGACAAATAAAATAACATAATTATAAATTTAGTAAATAAGATGAATGTATAACTCAAGATAAATTAACTGATATATATATATATATAAATATAATTTTAATAAAGACGATCAATGTGTAACTAAAGATAAATTAAATATGAATTTAATAAATAGGACCAATTGTAATTGAAGACAAATTAAATATAAATTTAATAAAGAGGAGTAGACCGTAACTAAAGATAAATCATGTAAATATAAAATTAAAGAGAACCAACTCCATACAAAAATTTAAATGACATAAATATAATTTTATAATGGGATCAATGCATAAATTAAATGACATAAATATAAATTTATAAACTCTCTCATGGTAAGAGTGACACAATAAAAATATAGTTATAAGTGTTTTTGGAAGGTTAAAATTTACTAAATCTTTTACTCCAACTCTTTTTTTTTTTCTTTTAAATCCTACCTCTTCATCTTTTTTCTCATATTCTCTTTCACTTCATATATTTATAAGCCAAATTTATCTAACTTATTATGATTAAATGTAACCACGTGACTGCTTTTCTTTTTATGTTTTTTATCTTATCTCTTATTCTTTCTTATCTCTTACATTTAAGATATAAGTAAAAGGTTCCTTTAAATAATTTTTTAATAATTAATTAATGCTTTTATAATAAATTATATTTTAAAATTATTATTTTTAATTTTTTTCTTCTCCTTCTTATTATTTTATTTTAATTAGTCATAATGCTTATTAAAAAACTATTTGATTTGTTTACTAATGTTTTAACTTTATTTAAATAGGATACAAATATTTTAAAATGTGAACTTAATCACAAGAGTTAAAGATAAGATTTTCTAACTCTTATTTGTAAAGTAAGGATAAAATAAATAATATAGTTATATAAAAGCAAGGACGTTGTAACTAACATAATTTATCTGGTGTGAAATAGAAAATAGACAAAAGAACTCAAGATGATATTTAATCATGATAGAAAAACATGTTCTTGTTAAAGGTAAAAGTCATAGTTAAATCACGAAAAACAAAGAGTATATGAGCCCACGTTAGACATTTACTCCTAATAGAATAGACAAGTGTTGTAAAGGTCAGACGAGTCTTTAACAAACAATATACATATGCTAAAGTGAAAATAAGAAGCACTAGATGACCATATTGTTAGTAGATGATACTCTTTGATATACATCTCATCAACATTAAATCATATCACTCATGACATTAGAAGTTTACCATTATGGCATGGGATATAAGTCTTTCAAGTTATAAGGAATGTAGATCGCTAAAGCTTTGATGAAACCATCTTTTATCAAGAAGCGTCAAAAGAATGCAAGGTAAACATGCAAGATAAAAATAAATAGAAGGCACTACAAGCCTAAACAAAGATATGCAACACTATACGCTAAGAATTGAGAGTAAATGACTCTAGAGAAGTTACTAACATTTTGCAAAGCTTTGTCTTGTAGGCGCTAACAGACAAAGTTTATCCTTGACAAACGATCCAACAAGCAATTTTCTTAAGAGTAGGGTCTAATGAAGAATGTCACACACAATTACAACTTTTTTAGGCATACTGTCAAAAACATTTTTCAAAACATGTTTTTTGCAAAACTCTCCTTCTTAGGTTAGACATGAATTAATAACATTCAATCTAAAAAATAAGGGATAAAAGTGTTTTACATAAAGTAACTTTATACAGTTTTGTGACCTGGACAACATTTTGTGAGCTCGGCTTAATTTTCAGCATCAACATTTCAATTTTTTCCTTGTGTGCTCCTTGGGGATACAATCTTGTTCTTCTTGACCCAAATATTTTTTGTTCATTTATTTTTAAAAATTAATAGGATTTAGAGTAATATTTGTGAAAAACTCAAGTAATAACTTATTTATAAAATAACAAATTATTTATAAAAACATAAGATTTAGCAAGTTTCAAGCTTAGAAAGATTTGGTTTTATTATAAAAATAAGCCTAAAAGCATCATATAACTTAACTTTATCAATATTGTCGCGACCTAGCTCACGACAGCTGACGGCGATCCGTAAAAGAAATTAAAAAAAATAGCAAAAAAAAAGAGATGGAATCGCCACCATAGTTTATTATGGAAAACTATAGAAAAACTAAGTAAAGAGAAAAGGAAATGATCTGCGAATCAGAGATGAGTTCGGGAGTCGATTACGCATGAAGAAGGTATTAGCACCTCACAACGCCTGTCCTAAGATAATACCTTTAATCAAATGAGCAAAATTAAATGTGGTTTATTAAATATTTATTTTTTCCTAAAAATAAAATACAAATAAGAACAAAATACTAATTTTTAAATTAAAAGACCCGATAAGGATTGACCTTGCTCCTACGTATCAACATCCATAATGAGTGAAGAATCAGGAAATACGTAGTTTTAGAGGATAGATGAGTTGTTTTGAGAAACTTGATATTTTTTACTTTTTGAATTTTTATATTTTTATTATTTTTTTAAAAATTAAACTTTATTTTGGATATGGTTAGATGGGTACGACCTTTTTGATATTCCAAACGAAATTAACATTTTTTCTGAATTAAATCGCGCATAACGGCGAATGGTCATTTTGGAATTTAATCAAAAATTTATTCAAACTAAAATCCGAATAACGTGTATGGCCATTTAGATATTTAGTTGAATTTTATTTTTTAGATGAAACACTAAGAAAGAAAAAAAACATTAATATTAGAAATTTATTAAATGTGCTTTTAATAAAATATAAATTTATTAGAAATATATTACAAAAAGTAAAAAAAAGTTTTAAATCTAAATAATAATAAAAACTTTGAAGCAATTGTCACGTACCTAAACGTAACAATTGTCACTAATTTTTTTATTTCATTTAATATTTTTTAATCTATAAATACTTGAATCAAACCCAAATTCCATGGTACCTCATGTCACTCCCCTGTAACTTTTATTTCATTTAATTCTTTTGTTGTTTTTTTTTAGTTTCTTTATTTTTTCAATCACTTTTTTTTATTAATTTTATATAAATAAACCAAAGTCAATGAATCTAGTCTACTTTGTGCCTTATTCTCCTTCTTAATTTCACTTTCAATTCCATTTTTTTATTTTTTTATTCTTATTTTTATTTTAGTGCTAAAATCATGTTTTTTTTTTTTTACCAAAACCAAAAACTATTGGGCTAAGCCCAATTACCACATTCACGTTTCTTTTTTCATAACTCTTCTTCAGAAAGAGTTTTAACCTAAATGAATTAAAGTTAAAAGAGAAAGTGAAATGGCAGCCGTCATGGCAAAAAAAAAATATAATGGTGGCTAAGAAACTTAATGGAGGAAATGATAAATTGCGGCAAGGATAGGATGAACAAAGCACAGTGGTGGAGGATTTGAGGTGGCAATTTGACAATTTTGAGTTTTAATGGTAATGGTAGCATAAAAGTAAAGTGGAATTTGCAGTTATCGTAGAATTCTTTCTAAGCAACAACGTTTAACAACCATTGCATTGAAAGTGCATAGAAGAACACACTGGAGGTGATGGTTTTTGTTGTGACGGTGTTAAAACTTGAAAACAGAAGGTGTTTGAAAATGAGGCGAGAAACAAAAACTGATTCGACACTGTGATGTAAAATGAAACCAATTCATGAATAAGAAATTGCACCGAGACTAATTCGGTGCCACAAAAACACATATAAGAATAGTTACGAATGACACAATCAAATATGCAAATGTAAACTCACAAAACACGCTTAAAATCCTCAGTGCAAGGTTTAAACCATTTATTTTGGAAGATTTCCATGAAATGATTCAAACTTTGATTAACGGTTACAGAAGTTATGGTAATTGAGTTTTCCAGTGAAGGTTTACAACACTTAATGTCTAACCAAAAGCTTCGAGATGCATGCATTTCATTACTCATCATTTAGTATATACAAATCCAGAGCATTTCCAAAGCATTTAAGCAATCAAAACAATAAAACAAATCATGAAAATACAAACGAGAGTGATATGATGCAATTTCACATATGGAAGATGAACAATGAACTCATGATATGTAATTAAACATAAAATTGAAAGAATTAAGATCTACATGTTGAAGCACAACACGTTCCTTAGCTACAATTCCTTTTTCCGGTGAGTTCTTTCTCTTCTCCGATGAACTCTATGACTTTCGGCAGACTTATTTCTCTTGCTTTTCCTCCACCGATGAGCTCTGTATCTCTATCTGTCAGAACTTCGAAAATATTCTCTTCAATTTCAATTTTGAATTCCCCCCCTCACTTTTGTGCATAAGTGGCTTTATATAGGCACTGCCAACATGGTTTTTTTACCGGTTTGTGTTCTGGTTTTACGTAGGTAACCCATCCACCTTGCTTTTCTTTTTTTTCAAACGACACAACGTGGAATGTGACTTTACCTGTGATCCTTCGTTGCCAGATCTTCAATGTTGAACGATGATTTTCTTGTTGAGCGGTGCCATCCGTGTGAATGAAAATGCAATGAATTATTATTGTGCCAGTAAGAGTATGGCACATCACATTTCTTTTCTTCTTTTTTTATTATTTTATTATTTTTTTTACAGTTTTCATCATGTTTTTCTTCTCTCAATTTCTTATTTTATTTTATTATTTTTTTTATTTATTTTTATTTTCTTTTTTTTTTTTTTTTTTAT
>Ga0123340_1002488_pt1 | contig 16678 bp, 8 predicted proteins | sample SirMexnodulemix_FD_89961 | JGI IMG/M metagenome (GOLD analysis project Ga0123340, IMG submission 89961) | Root nodule microbial communities of legume samples collected from Mexico - Siratro Mexico nodule mix | ecosystem: Host-associated > Plants > Roots > Nodule | place: Mexico: Nepantla... | reverse complement strand
TTTTATCTCTTTATAATTTTAAATATTTTTTTATCTTTTCAATATTCATTTTACCTTTTTTATCTTTTACTATTTATCTTTCAATATTTATTTTATCTCTTCATCTTTGTAATGTTTGTTTTTTCAATTCATCTTTTACTATTTATCTCTTTATATTTTAATATTTTATTTATTTAATTATCTATTACTATTTATTTTTGTTATTTGACTTATTTTAGTTGTACTAAACCCGAATATTTTCCCCTAAACTTAAATTAATACCCAAAGCCTTTTCACATGAGTATTCTGCTGGTCCTTTAGAATGTGATACTTGAGCTTAAAAATCTATTTTATTACTTGTGGAATGGTACATGTGCTAAAATTCCTAATAAATTTATGACGTCGTTGCCAAGGATTAATGTTTAACTACATGTCTTACTCATTTCCTAATTATTTAAGTTTTTTTTTCTATTTTTCATTCTTTTTTGGTTTCATAATATTGCTTTTTTTAACTTCTCTTTTACATTGATCTTCTCTTGGTGCTTTTAGTTGGTGCTTCTCTAACTTTGTGTATGTATAATACTTCTTATCCTAGCAAATATTGACAACCCTTTTTTTTTCTATCTTGAAGACAAGAATACAACTCTACAACTTAATGGATAGAAAATAAAAGAATAATAAAAGTTAAGGAGATCAAAGAAGATTACGTATCTTTTTCATCTTCTCCATATCTCTTATCCTTGTTTGGAACAAAATTAGAAAATAAAGGCAACAATGGAAGATCATCAGTAATATTAGATTTTTTAGAGAAGTGCCAGAAAGATTTTGCACCAATAAATCATGAACAAACCTATATAAAAAACAAAACACTATATTCAACACAAATCTTAAGGTAGATTTGTGAATCTTTCTACTTATATATGTTTTATTTTATTAATGTTTACTTAATGAAGAACCTTCACCTTACTTTGAATTTCTAATAAATAACATCTTTTTAGAGATCAACAAAAAAAACTGTGACATATTAGTTGAAAATGATCCAAACTATATTTAGCGTATTGTTGTGCTAGATGTTGAGGGAAAAAGTGTTGTTTTCAATCTTACTTTATTAGGATATGAAAACATTTATGCTGACATACCATATTTTATTATGGTTTGAAACTATTGAGATGTGTTAATAAAGCTTATTCGTTTTCCATTTGCTCTTGGAAAGAAAGCTATTTTTTTTTTTTCAATTCTTTTCCTTACAATAACCTTAAAATTGAAAAGAAGTGAATAAATAAGTTATTAGTCAATTCTTCTCATGAATAAATAAGTTATTAGTCAATTCTTCTCAGAAGCTTACATCCACAACATCACTACTATTATTAGAACTCATGTGATTATAGTCTGGAAATTTTACAAGATTTTACTTAATGGTTATCTAGACTTGACTTTGATAAACTTATACTACAAGAAAATCATTAAGTAGTAACTTATTTAAAGACCAAAAATAATTATTATAAAAAATCATTAAATAATAACTTATTTAGAAACTAAAAATAATTAGTCACTGTATTAACTTAGACACCAAAAATAACTATTAAAAAATTATTAAATAATAATTAACTTAAACACAAAAGCAATTAATTATTATAATAATTAATTTAGACCTTATTTTATAATTTAAAAACTTATTAGTATAATTAGATATTAAATTTGTAGTAGTTAATGATCATAAAATAATTATTTATTTAGAAATTAGTTTTTGAAGTCTCTAATCAGAAACTATTTTTATGTAATTTTTATTATAGTTTAAAGATTAAACCTAACATAATTGGGTTTTAGAGGTTTAGGAGTGATCAAAAGAACAGAGGTTTTAGGTTTTAGGGGTTTAGGAGTGACCAAAAGAACAGAGGTTTTAGGTTTTAGTGAGACAACATAGTTCAGCAGAAAACTTACTCAAACTTTGGATCATTTGTGTTATGTTTTCAGACTTTGAATGTCGGAAGCCCTTGTCGGAAGAAAAAATTGACACTCTCTTGTTTCAAGATTCTCTCAACGGAGGAGGTTACGTAACACTTCATTTTTATTGGACAAAAATATCGACTCCACCTATAAGATCCAGCGACTCCATCGCCTCCACCAACACCTTCTATACATGGAATTCAGATAGTTTTTTTCAGAAAATGTGTTCAATAACCATCTCTTAGAGTTCGATAATCATTATTTATTATTTCAAATTTGCTTCCATGCCTATTTTGATGAATAATTTTATATTTCAATCCTTCGTAAATGTTGCATCTACTGTTTTCATAACATTACGTCTACTATTTGATGATTTGTTGATTTGGTGATTTGTTGATTTGGTATAATCGGGAGAAATTTAAAATAGAAATACAGGACAATCACTATATTTCATTCAAACGGTTAAAATTATAATAGAAAAGTATAACCTAATTTAAAAGTATAAAATAGGTAACTAACTAAATTTTTTTGCAAGTTTTATGGGAAGATAGTTGAAGTCTAAATAATTTTCTCTCGGGTAGTTCTGGTGTTGGATAGATAATAAGCTTTTGTCTCCTCTCCCACTGCTTTTAAAGGTATAGAGTTCTACTTCTACTATAAATGTATGTTATTTTGTATCAAAGCATTTTTCAAACATCAGACTACTTAATACTTTTAATCAAATTTTTTTTATAGCTTTTAAGAGACTATTGATGCTTCAACTAGCAATAAGAGGACATATTTTGTTGATGCCCTGGACATAGGTGTGTTAATAATAATAATAATAATAATAATAATTATACTAATAAGTGTATTTCTAAAAGGTTTTTATTAACAAAAAAGATATTATTGAGTGTTTCTATCGAGATATGAGAAAAATTCTAGATAAAGTGAAGAACCATATTAGTAATATAACAAAAAATGATTATGAGGTGCATTAGGATAAAACCTACACGATGGAAGTTTTTGAGCAAAGACTCGGAAGAAGCAACATTTGATCTACACAAATCTGTAAACCCACATTAGAATATTTGAAAACATTACTTAGTTTCTCAACAACTTCAATCATTACATGACTCATCACAAGAACAATATACATTTGTGTTTACATAGTACTCCATTTAAAAACAATTCAAATTTGTTAAACATTTAAAAAAAATTAAATGAAAAAAGAAGTTAAAAACAATTCAAATTTTAAACATTTAAAATTTTCTAGAAACTTATAATTTTTCGTTCAAACAGTCTAATTAATTTTAAAATTTATTAAAACTTATATGCAATTAAATTTTCACTTAAGAAGTTTCAAAATTTTCATTGATATTAAAAGGGGTTAAGCTACTTTTTAATTAAAAATATCAAATAAGATAATAATGCATATAAAAATCCCATCTTGACAAATACTCTATTAATACTTGTTATTTTAATATTTTTTTACTATATTATGTCATCATAACAAATACTCTATTAATATTTATTATTTATTTATTGATTTTTTTCTTTAGTTTATTAAAAACATTACTTCTAAAATATAAACAAAAATATTGTAACGTTATAACTTCATAACGTAATGAAAATATTACATCAATAATTCTGTAAAAAAAATATTAAACAAATAAAAGAATAAGAGCAATATAATTTGAGTGATAAAAGGTGTAACTTAAAAAAAATAAAATTTAATTCATGAAATGACAATAATAAATAATTACAATTAATAAAAAGCTAATGATAATAGTATTCTATATACAGTTGTGTGAGATAGTTGTTATATATAGATATTCTAAAAGTTATACTTTGAATTTGAACAATGATCCTTTGAATTTTATCTGTTTAATTCTCTTTTTAATTACTACTTTTGTAGTTGTTAATGGTAAAAAGATATGTCTGACTTCTCATTCAATCATAATCATTAATAAGAAAAGATGAAAATTTTCTTTTATATGCAATTGAAAAAAAAAATAGTGTTTGAACTTCACCCTTAAAAGGATTGGCTAGGAAGTCAACTTAGTTTAACTGGTGTAAATTTGATTATTTCATTCTCAAAAGAAAAATTTATCATCATCTTTATCTTTGTACTTAATAAGTATAAATTCTGTTTTGTCTCTTTGTTGAGAAAAGATATACTCATACTTATACTAGTGCTAGCATCTCCTACTATTTTAAATATAAATTAAATAATTTCTTTTGTAAAAAATAAAAATTGAAGTAAAAGAAATATGATATCATAAGTATTCAATGTCAAAAGAATACATATTTATTTTTTTCAATATAAAAGATCAAGAAAAAAATTATACTTTTATAAATATTCAATAAAACTATCAAATAATAATTGAATAAATATCAAATATGTATGACTTAAAAATAAGTTACAAAATTAAGGTCTAAAAAAAATTTTAAATTATGTAATAAATTAAATGTGTTTTAGTAATTTAAAACATGGGCGAGAAGAAGGAAGGGACAAAGAAATATATACATACTCGTCTCTATCCCCATACTTAATTTAAAAAATGAAATATTAGTCATACTCCTACCTAATTAATATGTGAGGATATTCTATCAAAATTGAAACATGTTGAAATAATCCTACCAAAAATAGATTCACTTATTAGTCCTAAAATTGACTTAGATTTCAACTAAAATGATACTCCAACGATGTCTTTTTATTGTTATTTATAAAACTATAGATTTTTCTTTTTTTATAATTTTCAGACTTGTAATAAAGTTATATTTAATCATAACGTTAATGTTAATAATTTAAATTATATTGTATTATAAATAATTAAAGATTTGAGTAAATTAATATTCTTTTTTGTGTGTATAATTTTTTTTAATTAAATATTCTTTTGGAACTTTCATTTTTCATGAAGATTTTTTACTTTTATAAAAAATTTACTCACAAGATTTTTTTTAGTATTTTAGTTATATAAACTTTCTTATGTAAACTTTTTGGTTACGTTGACTCTTGATCTGGACCCAAATGAGTCAGGATTAATCAAATTCACATGTGTACAACTACTATGAATGCGAAAAAAGTGAATTGGTGTGGAGCGTAATTTTAATACATGTTTGGTTTGGAAGACACTATCATGTAACAATACAAGGATTTTATTTAGTGTGTAAAGATAAAAATTCCTTTCGTGTGTGTGGCTAATAGGGCTGATTTAATGAACGAGGCTATGTACTAGGACACGTTGCTTTTTGCTTTGTCCTTCTGCCATTTTATTATATAAAGGTGATTAACCTTTTCTTAGCAGCAAAAAAGAAAGCAAGAGCAGGAAAAATAGACACAGAATTGACCTGCCAACAATATACAATAGATAGATTACCTGCACCCAAGCACATGCCAAGACTGCATCAACGCCAGACAATGTTTGTTTTGCCGCTATATGCCTAATTTAAATTTTATTACACCTACTCGGATTATAATGAAATTGAATACTGTTTTATTACATGATCCCTTACAATATACGTCACACGTGCGGTGGAAAACAGGGCATATGCCTAATACAACAAGTCACTCTTCTTAGAGATCTATAATCCTTTTAAAAGTATATGATTCTTGTTTTTGTCACAAGGGAAATTGAGTTTAGGTGGGGCATATGTGGAAGGGAGCAGGGAGCCGTTGGATAACATGGATAAACCCTGTGTGGTAACCAAAGTGGGCCTTTCTCTATAATCACTTTCATTCCCATTTGTTGCTGAGTTTTACATACTTCATTTCGTTTGGATTAAGAAGGAATATATTTTAAACCGCACAATGCTTCCCTTAGTTGGTGCGACTAGACCCTTTATTAGATTCAAAGGAATATGCTCCAGTCACGCAATATCTAACTAAAACTGAAAATTAGACATTTCCATAGGAATTTATGTGCTTTATCAAAGAATCTATAAACTACTCCAAATATTAACTCAAATTGACCTCTTCTCATTGTAATCACTAAATGTGTGGAATTTGAAAGAAATAAGAAACAAAATAAACATTTTACGACATTATAAATAAATATTATTATGATAAATAATAAAATAAAAAGTTGGAATATTTAATCTTTCAGAACATATAAATGTAATAATAGTTTATTTATTTCTTTTAATTTTTCATTCATCAAATAAATAAAAATCTTCACTTCTACATTTGTATTCACACACTTTTTTCTACTTCATTTTTTCATTAGTATATCTTCTATTTCTATTGATTTTATTAAATTTTCCCTCTATATTACACTTTTCCCAACAAGGAGTAAGTGAATGCATAACAGATTACAAAACCGTGTTACTATATGCACTAAGTTTTCTTCTACTGTTCGGTGAGTTACATAAAATACAGACACCCATAATGTGGGGGGAAATGAATGAATTTGAATATGGCATGCGCCTTCTGTGGATTGGAAAGCAAGTAATCATTGTGTAAGCTCTCCATATTTTGGGTGCAGTCTCGATTTTAGAGGACCATGTACAAGTTAAAATATCGCCAAAATGGATCTTCGAAGGGCTAGCCCATATGAAATCCTGTTGACTGGAAATTGCTAGATAGATTTGGCAGTTTGAGAGTAGCAATTACACCACCAGCCAGTGCACAAAGGGAGGCCAAAACAAAGGCAGGAATATTGCCACCACCAAAGAGAGCATCCCAAGGACCAGAACCAAGAGATATAATCATCTAAAGATGCCAATAATAAATATATCAAAAACGGAATTCACAACATTTACAAGAAACTGGAACTCTAAAAGTGTAAGATGTCATCATAGAAAACTAATACAAAGTGAGTTATAATCAACCATTGATTAGCCATATTGCCAACAGTTTCATACCGATATCTTACAAAAGAAATAAGAAAGAAGAAACTACAAACTAAGAGGAAATGAATGCAGAGGCAAGTTTAGAATAGAGGGAAAAATCTTTCACATTTTATTTTTTAAAGTTCAATCATTAATTTGGTCCCTATAGTTGAACAAACTTTACCTTTTAGTCGCATGTAAAAATCATCTCTATTTCGTATACATACTATTGTAATCTCTTTTAATTTCTATGACTTTAAACATTTGAGACTAACAGAGATTAAAAATGGTATGCATAAAAACTTAAAGTAATCGAAATAATGAGTGAGCATTATAATGGCTGAATTATAATTACACGGACTAAAAAACATAATTTGAACAATTAGAAGGACTAAACGATATTAAACCTCTTTTTAATATTCAATGTGGTTTTTCAGTAATAAATAAATTTTAGGCACCCTGTTCTAAAATGAAGTCAATTGGAATTGTGTCAAAAAATATTAACAAGGAAGAATTTTGGAGAGAGTTAATTGCATAGGAAAGATCAAAACACCACATTGCACAAATTAATGTAGTAGTATGAATAGACACATGTAACAATGGTAAAACAATATAAAACAAGATAATTTTGTAACTCCAAAAGGTTCACTCTAAGAAAGGTGGAGTAACACTTGAGAAGAAAAAGACAAATACCTGAGGAACAACAATTGCTAGATTTAGAACTCCTATGGCCAATCCTGCATAACCAACAGGCATCTTGAGATCAGATACTTTAAGAGACCATATATTCAGGATATCAAAACAATCTACAACTAATACCAACCTTGGCCACCTCCTGAATCAGCAGTCAACTCTGCTGTGACAGCAAAGGGAACACTATAGGTAATCTGCCACAAATATGGGAAATTTATCATGTCATACACTCCCTTAGATATTTAATAAAACTAATAGAATGATTGCTTGAGAAGATCTAAAAGGAAACGGAATCTGGTGGTGCAACAAAATAGTTTAAATGTAAAAATAAAACAACTCATACTCACCGCAAGAGGAAAACCAAGAAGAACAAACACAACCAAGGAAGCAATCTTGATTGCTCCACTTGCTCCAATTACATGTTCTATCCCTCCAGAATAATCTCGAATGGAAATCAGACTAATGATAGCAGTGCCAGCCATGCAGACAAAGACAATAAAATTGCTCAGTGCCCATACTAATTTCGTGCCCATCCACTTACACATTGGTTCAATGAAGAAAGAGCTAATTCCAAGGACAACCTATCAAGCCATAAAAGCAATGTCAGATGACTCAGATCAGTAATTGGGCAGGGGAAAATATCCAAAAAGCCTAAATTAACAAAAAGATAAAAAAAAGTTCTAGATCATTGTCAGTAAAGCTTGTGAGAAATCTCTCGAGAAAAATATGCTCAATCTTGAGTTCTTACTGAATTCAATAGCAAACCAAATGCACCTTCTCTAACACCTTCATCATAAAGACCTACTTCAGAAGTGCCCCCATTTGGATCACCATGATAAACTTCTCTTCCCATCCAATCCGTGTCAAACAGAAAGAAGGGAAACCATGACAGCTGCAGATAGACACATGATTGAGGGGAACATAAGAATTGCATATAGGAAGCATCACCACTAGACTAATTGCCTTCACAACCGATTTGAAACACAGATATCAGCAGAAACCTTTGCAAATAAATACTTTAGTACCTACCCAGGTGAGAGCCATTACAATCAGGACTGAATGCATAGCAGGAGGCAAATGTCTTAAACTTGTCAACAAGTTTACCAATACTGCTCCAGGCCCATCCATTACGTTTTCAGTATGATCTTCCCCAGCTTTGAAATCCGCATGATTTAGCTCTGCATCTTTCCCAATGTGATCCTCAGTTCTCTTGTTATTGGATTCACCCATAACAGATAAAGGTTTTGATTTTGAAAATTCAACACCATTTTGTTGTTCATCCAATAAAGGAGAAGAATCTGACAAGCGGTGATGTTGATTTGCAGTAGTAAGTGGAACCTCATCAGCAAAATATAGGGTGACAAGTGTGCACAATCCCAGAAACACCTGCCAATATTGTATGATAAAATTCTAAGCTATTAAATCAATTTATGCATTAAAAATTTAAGTTTAACAGTATATGATTAACATGGCAGTTCTAAAGCTGATGACCTCACCCCATAACAGCACAAACTTTTTCTAATAGTGTTTCACTTTGCTTTCATTAAAGAGTAAGGCCAGTAGAGATGTTGAGCCACAAGATAATGCAGGTAAAGACGGTGTTCCGTGTAAGATTAATGCAGGTATAGATGATGTCCCACAAGCGAACTCATAAAAATAAATGAATACCAAAACCAACTATACAAACAGGATGAGCTTACATTTCAGTAATAAGGAAAAGGAAAAAAATAGTCATTCTAAGATAAGTCATGCTTATGATGTCTGACAACTGATTAAGTATACTAACAAGTAAAATATGAAGGTCCAACCAAGCAGAATGTAGTAATAACCTACCACAGCCACAAGGAATGCTGCCTTAAGATTGCCACAGGCTTCGCAGCAAGCTCTTGTGGTCAAGAAAGGGAACCATCTGCTTAGACAAGAAAGGGTGAAACATTAGTATGAAATATAAAAAGAACAGTACAATATAAAAAGTCAACACCAGCATATTTCTGTGAAGCAACAATAACAATAACAAAACCCAATTCCTAACTTTGGATAAATTAATCTATTTATCAAAACCAATTCTAAAATCCATTATGTAGACTACACTATTCCTATCAAGGGGAACATTCTTGCATAATCCTTTCTGTTAGGTACAAGGGAAATGAGAACGAAACAATAGGGAGAGTTTATTATAGTAAAAAAATTAAATAAAAAAGGAACAAGGCAGTTTTGGTTGTTAGGATGGGTTGAGCTTTAAATAGTCCAACCCAGTTAGAAGTAGGGGACTTTTTGGATGTTGTGAGTATTGAGTTTACTCTGTGTGAAAGGAAGCATTTTCCTTTGTAACCCATTGGGGTGTATGCATTGTTCAGAGAATTAATAAGAAGATTTCGTATTTTCTGTATTTGTGGTAATCTCAGTGTTAGTAGATTTCTATCGTCTAAGATAGGAACATAACACTTTCACAGGTGTAAACCAAATCTCCCTTCTCTATTTTCCCATTACTGATTTAATAATAACATATTTCAAATACCAGTGACAGAAATAAGATATAAGCACAAGAGATTAGCCAAGTCTCACTTGTTCCACTTTCCACTAGCACCAGAAGAATACCCTAAGATGTTCCCGGCTGCCATCCATGAGCAAAATATAGCATTTGCTACATTACGTTGATCAGGACCTAAACAGAAGCAAAATGTTAATACCACGATGTCTACTCACTACCAAACAAAAAAGTAGCATTTTGTACAATATGAAAATCAATCCCATGGAGGTTGTTGAGAATTTGAACAAAGAAAACAAGTGAGACGGACAAACTTAACCAGACAGATCAGCCAAAAGTGCTCGAGCAGGCCCCTACAAATTAAATTGGAGAAATAAAGGAGATTAATTTTTCTGCTGCACAACTATCTCTACAAAAAAAGATAATATATAACGAAGAACATATCAATTACTTTAACAAGCTTACCTGCACCGTGTTGTTAGCAAGGTCCAGCATCCAAAACCCAAGAATAAATACAAGAGCAGCCCTTGTTCGGGTTCCTTTAAATGTTCTACAATTTCAGATATATGAATTTTATTAACGCCTAAGTCTGGTCACATAGGAGAAATTCTAGAAGTCGAAGAAATAAAATGAGCAAGAAAAGAACAATAGTAACCTGCAATGCTCGTGTGTGTCACCTAATACATATCCAATGTCTGCAGAAAATCCGATTAATATCACCTAAATTTCAAGACTTGACTTAGCTTATATATAATGTAACGTAGAAAAGTAAATCAAAGTAAACAAACAATGTAACCGATGCTTACAGCCACAGATATCATAAGAGATCCTGCTAGAATGAAGGGTCGCCTTCTGCCAAACCTCGATGTACATTTATCACTCCAAACACCAACGCAGGGTTGAACCTTAAGAAAAATTGAGGCAAACATGTGACTTACTAGTTCAAAAGTAACAAGAACAAAAGCATAAACTTGTTCGCATCACCCCATCTACATTCCAGAAAAAGTGATTCACAATGCAAATCAGTTACTGCTTCATTTATCAAAGAACAAATCAGATCTAACTAAATTACAATACACAAGAACGAAGCAGCAAGAGACAAACATGAATTCACAAGGAGTTAGGCATACTAGCCGATTGATCATAAAATAGATAAATTCTTTCAACATAGCATTAAAATGAACCAATGCTGTCAAAACAGTGAATACAACACAAGCATATGTTCAACTGAACTCAAAGATAATGACTACATTTGTCAATAAGATTAAAGAAGAGTGTAACATACCACAAGGCCTGTAATGGGGCCACAAAGCCAGATAAATGAAGAAAAAGCATGTCCTATTCCCAACGTCTGCGCCAAAAGGTAACAACAATGCACATAGTTAATCAGGAAGTCACGCTCCAGACACACATTGCAAATTCAACAACTAATACAGAAACAAATCCACATTCCAATTGCAATAACAAATCGAAACGCGAAAGAGAAGGATCTGGCGAAACAAGCAACCGCCAATACCGGACCTGAATGTAGGGCGTTAAGAGAGAGAGCTGCAAGGCCCAACCGAATTGGACGCCAGCGGCTACGGTGCAACTGAGAACGAGATTGACCAAGGAAGCTTTGTTGCTTGTCGGTGAAGGCGAGTAAGTTGACGGCGGCGAGTTGACATGGATCCGACGGCCGCGGTGGTCGACGTCTACGAGTTCGAGTTCGGTAGCCGCGGAATCGTCGTGGAGGTTCTTGTAAGGAACGCGGATCGACACTGAGTCTGACTTCCCCGCCATCACCACGCGCCTCTGGACATTCACGCGGATCGACGCGAGAGACAGAGGGAGAGAGAACGACGACGTTTAGGGTTTGCTTTTGTCTACGTTTTTCTGCGAAATGGGATTGTGAATCGGAATGAAAGAAAAAAGGTCAAAGAATTTGGGCGGGTGAAGAAAAGAAAGAAGAAATGGAAGCTACCATGGTCGCAAGGAAGATATGATCTGCTCCGTTGCAGCAGCGTCAAGGATGCTACTCGCCCACTGCTAAGACTGCCACGTGGCAAATTTGACAGCGTGTGGGTCCACGCCTTATTGAGGTGACCCCCTTCTTATGGAAAGTCGAACTCACGAAGGAAACAAATGAAGCAACCTTATTTACTAATAAATAAATGAAGGAATTAAATTGTACAAGAGAATGCAATCACAAAGGTAAAAGAAATTTAAGTAGTAGTTAATTCCGTTTATTAGTTTGGATAAGAATTTTAGCATTACTTACTTCTAGAATGTTATTTTAAAGAACTGGAAATGGTAAGAATTTATTTAAAAATATTGATGAATACTTTATTTATTAATAAGTTTTTATTATGTTATATGTTTACATTCAGTCTTATTAGATTTTTTCTTTAATTAACATTATGCCAGAATTTAACTTCTCATTTTTTTCGAACAAATTAAGTATCTTTTAAGTTCAAACAATTATATTCGTCTCGTTTGAATAAATTCACAAAGTATTTTTTTTTAATCAAATGTTTAGAAATTTACGATGACTTTTGGATATGAAAAATATTTAAAAGCTTAGGGTTAAACAATTTAGTGGAATTTGATAAATTTCGAGGAATTTATCAAAACAAGATATCAAGATTTGAAGAAAATAAAGTACTCAGAATTTTTTATTTTATGATATTTCGGTAAATAAATTTTGAGAAATATATTTAAAATAATTTAACCCATGCGGTTCATACAAATTTTATGACAAAAAAAATGTGAATTGAAGATGTTTAACTAGAAAGGACCGACCTAACATTGTAGACCTAAAAAATTTCGAGGTGAGGCCTTTTTAAATTTAACTACAACTGTTTTTCGAAACAAATAATATTTTAATCAAAATAATTATACTTTTATTTAAAATTTAGTTTTAAACTTTTTAAGGATGTAAACTCATTTGTTAAAATATTTTATTTAATAAATTATAAAAAAATTATAAATGTCCTTACTCTAAAGTGGAGTGTTGTCAGATGAAATATGAAAAAAAAGTCAAATCTCTCTTAAAAACTGTTTGAGAATGAGATATAACTCCATCACGGAAAATTGAAAAATAAAATCATTTATAGAAAACTTTATGACATTTAAGTGAATAAAAACTTAAAAGATAATAATAACAACACAAATATTATAATTATTACTTATAACTTACAAAAAGAATACATGCGATCAACTATAATAATCGAAGTAAATATAAATGTGCATAACAACACAAAATCAAAGTTTTGAATGAAAAACATTTAGGTTTATACCATGGGCACCCGAGATGTTCCGGATGATTACTCCTGTTGAGATACATGAGTAATAATATAACATATCTTCGTATTTTTTATTTTTTATAATTCACTAAACACCGTATTTCAGTTAGTTATTTTGATTTTGGATTGTGTAACTAATTGTTCAACCTAGGCTTAGCGCATTGTATAAATATCATTTCATTTTTTAAAAGTATTCACTTTTCATTCGCCTTTTTATTTATTTACATTACATATCACTCACTCACCTACGCTTATTTGATCCTTTAATCATTATTTGAGCGTCAGAGTGCCTTTTATAGGTGGACTTTCACCATCGAGCTCATATCACACACAATTCAAACTCGAGTCAAGTTGGCTCTAGATCACCTCGAAAAGGTTCTTACTCAGATCTTGGTAGGAACATTTGGTGCCTACCATGGAGGCGAGTAAAACTTTTTCCCGACCAAAGTCTATGTTGGCAACCCAAACCCAAACCAACAACGCCACTTCAGCTTCACTTGAGATGGATTCATCATCCCTTCGAGCCATTAAGAATCACATGGAGAACATCCTCCAACCCAGCGTACATGATGCCATTGTTAGCCTTCACAATAAAATGCAAACACAACGACGAGAGCTGCTAATGCAAAGGGAGACACACCGCCACGAGTTAAAGACACTACATCAGCAACACACTATCCTACAACAGGACCTTCACTTGGTTATGAAATTATTTTTCACCGAGTTAATCAAACTTGGTTATTAGACTACTCTTCACTAAATTAATCAAACTCAGTTAATGAAATTGCTTTTCACCGAGTTAGTCAAACTTGGTTAATGAATTGTTCTTCGCCGAGTTAAATAAACTTGGTTAGATACTCCAAGCTAAGTCAATCAAAAGCGATGATATAAGTCCACACTGAGTAGAACAAATCTAGTATTACCTCTAATTGATTTGATTAAATTTAGTGTTAAAACCTTGACGAGTTTATCAACCTCAGAAGCATGTTAATCTAAAATACTGTAAACAACAATCTAAAAGCTGAAAAGTTTATTATTTACAAAAGTTACATCTTTTAGTCGTTGCCTAACTCATCGTCGACCACATCTTTACCCAATCTAAACTTGAAAGGATCCAAGGAAGGCTCAAAGAATATACCTTAGTGTATTGTCTTCTTAAATCCGTCCGAGTACCCCTCTGACCCGACCTCAGGAAGGTCATGGACTTAGGTCTTCAAATCCACCTCACTCTTCAACAAATTCTCATTTTTATTCTTGAGCGAGGAGAGTTTGTCCTTCATTTCCTTCAATTTGGCCTCCATGGCCTCTTTTTCAACCTTAACCTCGACATCCTTCACCCTCTTCTCAGCACCCTCCACCCTTTCCTTGGTCAAACCTAGCTCAACCTCAAGCGCCTTGATTCTACTTTGACCTTGTTCAATTTGTAATGGGAGGATATTTACCCCTCCTCATTCTCTTTTAGGGTTTCGCCATCGCATTTATTGAAGCCTTACACTTTAAGGGAACGACCACGGCCTTTCCTTTCTTCACTGTCTCGGTGACAACTTGAACGGTTGTTTCTGCCACATGAGTAGACTTTGGTGAGACGATTACCATGACTAAAATAGGAGGAGCGAAGATTTCCTCTACAACATTTCCCTTGACAGAGAAAGATTTTGTCTAACTGGAGGAAAAAGAAGAAGAATCGACTCGAATGGGGATAACCTCTCTCCTAATTAAGGGGTAACCCACATTTGAACCAAACCCAAAAGAAGAAAACGAAGAGATTATTGAAATGGTGAAAGGACCTACCAAGAAGTTCAAGAAGACACTGAAGAATTGGAAGACTTAAGAGCACTAAGAGAAAGAGCAAAAATCCTCAAGTCGTGCAAGTAACAGTGAAATACGTGCATCAAAACCTTATATAGGAATGAAAGTAGCTTGGAGAAGACGAAGAGTTGAAAACGTTCGAAACACAACGTTTCGTCTCCCCAAATTAGGGCCACGTGTGCACTGTGACACCTAATAAAGCATTGACATGTGGACCCCATACCCAATAGTCATATCAATATGACAACTTGATGACAGTTAGGGGCACGTTACCTCACCCTTAGGATGCCTTAAAATACAAAAAGTCATAAACTCATCATTACATAAAACCCCTCATTAATGTCCAAGGGGGTTAACTTTCAAAAATACAAAAAGCTAGGCTCCACAAGCTACATTAGGATAAGCTCAACCATGAGCTATCCAGAGTAGTAAGCTTAGCGACACAAGCTATACTCTCAAACTCGGTCACATGAGTTATACTCTCAAGCTTGGCTACATGAGCTATACTCTCGAGCTTGACTACACGAGCTACAATCTCAAGGTCAATCATGTCGATGGAACCTTAACTCCTTATAATTTTTCCTAAACTCGGTTGGAGGAAGCGTTGGTCACAATCTTAGTTATATACACGACCTATCCTCCAAACATCAACTTAAGCTCACTCGTTAGTACCCAACTCAGAGCTTTGGGGGTTTGTGTACTACCCCACACATGACATATTCAGGGTGGTTACACCCGTGCCTGAGATACACGTCAGAATATTTTCTGTAGGTGAACCTCCTCCATCCTCGTATCATCAAGCTCAAATCATATACAATATAGATTCGGGTCAATTTGAGTCCATATCATCTTAAAAAGATTCATACTTAGATCCTGATAAAAACAAGATTCATTGGGAATTTTAAAAGAGTAATTATAGAGAATTTGAAATATTTTATAATAAAATATATTATTTAGATTAGAAAATGAAATTTTAGGAATTTATTACCATAATTAAATTATTTGAAATTAGAAAATTTCAAATTCCATTTAAAAAGTAATATTTTGAAAATTTTCATATTCTCAATGCTTTACTTAAGGTTTGGGACATCTTCGACTTAATTAAAACTAACACATTTTTTAGATTACTATTTTTCCTTTCGGTTGATATTTACTAACATCCTTTTATTAATCTTGATAAGAGTTATATTTAAATTGTGAGATATTTACTAACATCTTTTTATTAATCTTGATAAGAGTTATATTTAAATTGTGAGAATTGCTCTGTACATTATTATTATTATTATTATTATTATTAATTAATATCAATTAGGTTTTTCACCATGTTTGGGAGACTATTCTTTTACATATATAAATTAGATTTTTTAAATCGATGTTTGTTATGATTTTTTTTATCCGAGGTTTGCCGTAATTATTTTTTTATTATTAAAACAATTGTAGTTCTTTATCTAACAATTTGTTTGGAGATTTTTTTATTTTTAATTATAACTGAGAAAATTTTCTATCAGCATTAATTGGACTTTTTTCTACCAGATTCAATAGAAAGATTTTTTCAACTAAAATTGATTAAGAAAGTTGATAAAAAAACTCCAACTAACGAAATCGTAAATAATTGCAATCAACATCAATTAAAAATAATTTAAGTTGACCTCAATCCAAATAATTG
>Ga0123340_1002487_pt1 | contig 16681 bp, 9 predicted proteins | sample SirMexnodulemix_FD_89961 | JGI IMG/M metagenome (GOLD analysis project Ga0123340, IMG submission 89961) | Root nodule microbial communities of legume samples collected from Mexico - Siratro Mexico nodule mix | ecosystem: Host-associated > Plants > Roots > Nodule | place: Mexico: Nepantla... | reverse complement strand
TATACTAAAAATTTGTCATATGATAATTTTTTGTCTTATGAAAAATTGTCATAAAAATCATATATTTTTTATAATTGAATGATAATATAAATATTCTTCATATTATAAGTGTATAAAATTCCATTTATATTATTTGACAAAAACTAACATTAATATATATATATATATATATACACACACACATATAATGTTATAAATAATTACACTTAATACTTTATTTAAAGTTTTTAAATTATGTACGTGGTCAAAATTACAAAATTTCGCAGTTTTTAATATTATAAACAAATATTGAAAATAAATATAATTGATGCAGTTATAATTATAGTTATTGACAGACTCACAAAAGAAAATTGACAATATGATCAAAATTATAGTCATGGACCGTTTTTAAAAGTTAAAAATAGTTTATCACATCAGAATAATTTTATTATGTATATTGCATTTTTTTCACTCAATATATAATATTTAAGGTACAAAAAAATACATCAGTTTTGCTTTTAATAAAAAATGGAATTTGGTTCCCAAATATTTCTGTTCACTTATGGTGTATAATGTTTCTTACCATAAAAAGATTTAAACATTTTTTTAATATAAAAGATTTCAAAAACGTAATGAAAAGGTGTGGATGTGAACTTAGAAACAGGTGGGGGTGAAAGTAACAAAACATTTAAGATATTTGGGCCTAAATAATCCGTTCCAAGTTGGAAGGAGATTCTATTCTTTGGATTTTGTGTAAACTGAAGCAACTTTAATGTGCGCAAATAACTTTTGTCCAGAAACCGAAAGCGTGTTGTCACGTGCGACAAAAAAACTTGCATGTGGGAGAAAAAAATTAAAATATCACGATATTTGGTGCAGTGAACGAGACTGGCTTACCGTGCAAGGTGACCAATAAAAAGTTGCCACGTAGATTTACGCGGCGTGCACCATAGGGATGAGTAGTTGAAAAACATGTGCTTTTTCAATGCTTTGTAGTGTCGGAATGCCTCATCCATTCAAATATCTATAGATTTTGCGAATAGACGGTTTTACCCTCCATGCTTATCCTCACCGCGTCACCTCTTCTTTGTAGTGTAGGGATCATTGGACGGATGAACCAGTCCAATGAACCAACCAAGGCTATTAGTGTAAAATCAGATGTGGTAACTAAAAAAGGGAATCGCGGCACGTGCGAGGGACAGCGACGTAATTACACTTTTCGTCAATTTGGGAAGCTGTCCTCTTTCTCCACCCAACTTTCCTTCAAAGCGTTTATAAAATGGCGTGTGAGTTTCATTCTTCAATTCTTCAAATCTCAAACACATTTCGTTCTCTCATTCAAACCATTCGATCTCATCATCGCCTTCTCAAACAGTAAGTAAACCCACAAACCACTTTAGATTGTGCCATTACCATTCTTTTAGTTATAGACTTAGAATCTTGGCTTTCTTGATTTATAATTATAATCATTCATTTTTGTATATACATAATAGTTCAGAGGAGTTGAACATAAGAAAAGTCTTGGTTTTTAATAGTTCAGAGGGGTTTCATTTTCTGGGCTGTGGTTGTTTGATCGTACCAAATGACTAGTGGTAGTTCTATTGGAATTTCTACCATGAAGCCTTGCCGTAGAATCTTATGTAACTACAAAAGTCCGTCCATGTTTGGGTTTTCTCCGACCAAGTTCAGTGATTCAGCGATCATGGGCATGTTGTCCAGATCAGGTCGTCACAAGTCAACCCATGGCTATAGATATAGTACCTGTGATACTCAGATTGTAGGGTACATAAATCTGATCAAACCGAATCGGAGAGATTTTAGTGTTTCCGGTTCGAATTGGGGTATTGCTAGGGATTTTAGCACTAGTGTTTGTGTCAATATTGGTAGTTTTAGGCCTAGGGTTGTGTCCTTGATACCGCATGTAGCGTCGGATTTTAGGAATCAGTCTACATCGGTTGATTCTCATGCTCATGACACGAGCTTTGAGAAGATGTACATTCAGAGCGGCTTGAATGTGAAGCCATTGGTAATTGAGAAAATTGAGACTGATCAAAGTATATTGGAGGAAGTGTCTGAAGAAAGATGTGATGAGTCAAATGTCAATTTAGATCATTTAAAGGATTTGAGTGAGAATAAGGTTCGGAGAGAGGTCTCTGAGGTTGAAAAGGAAGCTTGGAAGTTGCTTCAGGATGCTGTCGTCACTTACTGCGGGAATCCGGTTGGGACTGTTGCAGCTAATGATTCCGCTGACAAACAACCGCTGAATTATGATCAAGTCTTCATCCGTGATTTTGTTCCTTCGGCGCTTGCCTTTTTGCTCAATGGTGAAGGGGAAATTGTCAAGAATTTTCTACTTCATACATTGCAATTGCAGGTATGTTATGGCCTTAATAGCTCAATTAGATTGTTTCTGCTTGCAATTATTTTCTGTTCTTCTATAGAATAGTTTCTTCTGTAGTATGTGTAAAATTTTGATAAACGCCTAGAGACTTGCTTATGTCTACACCGCTATGTATGTTTTGAGATGATGTCATTCAGCTTTAATGCTGCATAATAAATAACTGATGTTCTTTTCTATCCATCAATTGTATATTTCAAAGGAATTTAGACCTAGATTGTTTATTCTGTGTGAATGAAAGAAAGATAAGACATCATGTATCTAGTTCTCTTTGTTGCTCTTATTTCAAATTGTCCTATGTTAGACATTACAGAAGAAATGTCAAATTGCATGTTTGGATTGACGTTAGAAAAACCTAAACCATGGTTTGGCCAAAATCTTCCGTTTTGTAACTTTTGCTCAAATGTTGGTTTGGAGATTTCCAACTTCAAGCCAAACATTCTCTAAAAGCCTCTCATCTACTGAACCTATTTAAACTTTTCCTAACTTAAGAAACAAAGAATCCTAGTAAATGCCTGGCTACTCACAAGCTAAGTTAACATGTAACCAATGGATGGGAGGGAAGGACTATTATTTAAAGTGTTGTTGACAAACATGTAGATGAAGCTGATATTGGACTTGAGTCAGTTTCTTTTGGTGTACTTGTTTCTTATTTAGTGTTTTAATTAGAAGTTTATGTTTGCCAGAGTTGGGAGAAGACCGTTGACTGCTACAGCCCAGGTCCAGGGTTGATGCCAGCAAGCTTCAAGGTTAGAACTGTGCCTCTTGACGGAAGCAATGAAGCATTTGAGGAAGTTTTGTATCCTGATTTTGGGGAATCAGCTATTGGTCGTGTTGCACCCGTCGATTCAGGTAACTTATTTGTTGTTATGGAAGCTTAAGACATTTTCTATTACATTAAATGTTACCTACACTGTCATTATTATGCTCTCCCTTTTCCTGATATAGTCTTGCTATATTTTTGCTTATTCAAAATTAGCTTGGCGTCTATATTTTACAAATCAGATTTAGGGCAACATTTTGAAGTTTATTCTACATTCTTCATTACAGGACTGTGGTGGATTATATTGTTGAGAGCTTACGGGAAATTAACGGGTGACTATAGTTTGCAAGATAGAGTGGATGTCCAAACAGGCATAAGACTGATCCTTAAGCTGTGTCTGACTGATGGATTTGACATGTTTCCTTCTTTATTAGTCACTGATGGTTCTTGCATGATTGATAGAAGGATGGGTATTCATGGTCACCCTCTTGAGATCCAGGTAAGCTGATAACTAATCTTTATTTATATAAGCAAGTAGGAATTATCAGTTGTTTTGCTCTTACTAATGTATGGTACTGAAAGAGGGATTTTTTTCATTGATAATTTATTTACTTTCACTATCTATGAAGGAGTTATCAGTTATTTTGCTCTTGCTAATATGTGGTACTGAACGAGGGTATTTTTTTTCCTTTATAGATAATATATGAATATGCTTTCCTGCTCTGTATTTGGAGCAGCATGTTCTTTCAGTTCGATTATTTGAGCAAGAACAAGTGACGTTACTGTGATTCAACAAGACTTAATTATTTGCCATAGAACTCTTAGTTGAGAGTTTTAAATGTATAAATTTTCATTTACTCACCGTTGGACACTGACTGATGTAACTTTTAATATTAAAGTTTAAATTTAATTCAGCATTTCAAGTTCACAACGTGCATTATTGAATGTCTACTACTTACCTAGTGCTTGCTACATCTTTATACAGTTAGTTTTAAATTGGATTGCAATCAGTTTTGGGCTGTGGCATTGTTGACTGTCTTCAATAACCTTTTTCCCCATGTCTCATCATCAGTGAAATTTTGCCTATGCACTCGCAATCATTGTATTGTGTTTGATGATTAATAAGTCAAAAGCTTGATTTAAGAATTGTCGGTTAGCATCTTCATCCAATTTTAAGGTCAGATTATGAATTGATTGTAGTTGTCTGCCAGTAGCATGGAACTGTTGATAATGCATGTAATATTGTATTGAAGAGACTTAGAATGATAATAACTAAAGCTACTGGCATTTTAAACACCATTGATCAAATTCTATCCTGTTTCCCTCTTCTTACGTGTTGGTTGCTGAGTGTCTGAATATATGTCTCTATACTTATAAATTTCTCCTTGGGTGGATTTGAATTGCACATTTGCAGGCTTTATTTTATTCGGCTCTACGCTGCTCCCGTGAGATGCTGATTGTCAATGATGCAACTAAGAGCCTGGTGGCTGCTGTTAGTAATCGCCTGAGTGCACTCTGCTTTCACATGAGAGAGTATTATTGGGTTGATATGAAGAAGATTAATGAAATTTATCGGTATAAGACAGAAGAGTATTCTACTGATGCTGTAAACAAGTTTAACATCTATCCGGAGCAAATTCCTTCATGGCTAGTAGACTGGATATCAGACGATGGCGGTTACTTCATTGGCAATGTGCAACCTGCTCATATGGACTTTAGGTTTTTCACACTTGGAAACCTTTGGGCCATTGTTTCTTCTTTAGGAACTACAAGACAGAACCAGGGCATTTTGAATTTAATTGAAGCAAAGTGGGATGATATCGTTGCTCAAATGCCTCTCAAGATTTGTTATCCAGCACTGGAGGGTGAGGAATGGCGTATCATCACTGGCTGTGACCCCAAGAACACGTAAGGCTCTTCTAAATTTCTTGTTTTATTTATTTATTATTATTATTATTATTATTATTATTATTATTATTATTATTTACATTCGCAGTATTACTAGGCACAACCATTTTGATGCAAAAGTTCACAATTTTGTGATGCAAACCATTTAAATAAACAGTCAATGATTCAATATCTTGCTAGAGATAGTTCTTTTTCCCTCTACTGTAAAGTTTTTGACTGTTGCCGTACTCTTGTCTGCTATTTATCTCCTCTTTTGTCTCCTGCTCGAAATTTCAAACTTTACTTATAATTTCTTAAACTGCTTGCAGCCCTTGGTCATATCATAATGGAGGATCTTGGCCAACGCTTCTGTGGCAGGTCAGTTGGATATTTGTTTGATCAAATAATCCCTGTAATTGTTTATCACTTCTTCTGGTTTTATATACAAGAAGTTAATATTCAATTCACCAAAACCAATAATTCTATTTATAGTTTTTTCAACCAATTCGTTCGGGTTATATATGGTTAGTACTAGTAGTCCAATGAATGCATCCATCTTCACCGGAAATAAAAAAAAGTGAACGTCTTGTTAATAGATTTCGCAATAAATTAAGGGTAAAGAAAAATAAGCGTTGACAATTAATACATTTCAAAGTGGCTCTATGTTTGTTATAATAGAATTAAAAAATGGTTTTATTTGTTTCTTTTACAAATTGGTCTATGTTTGTTATTTATTGCTGTCAACTGATTTCAACTGTCGTTTTCATTTTTTATAAACTCAATCTAAAATATTTTTAATAATAATAGAAAAACATATTTACACATTTCACGTTAGCATTAATTATTTTGTCAACTATTATTAATTTTTATCTTTTAAAACATATAATTTGGTACTTATATTAATATACAGTTTTCTAGATCCTGTTTTCTAATAATTTTATAGCTAAATGTATAAATTTAGTTACTGTTGGTTCGATGACGATTTAGCACATGTTGAATGTTTATGTCGTCCAATCGCATGGATTTAAAAGTTATATTTGAATCAATTTCCAATTAGTTGACTGCAAAAAATTTAACATTGACTTTAGTTATATTTGCTAACTATGATATGTTTAAACTTCAGTTCACATTAGCCTGCATGAAGATGGGAAGGCCTGACTTGGCACAGAAGGCTGTTGATTCAGCGGAGAAAAGGCTTTCATTGGATAAATGGCCCGAATATTACGACACACGAAATGGAAGGTTCATTGGGAAACAGTCACGGTTGATGCAGACGTGGACCATTGCTGGTTTCTTGACCTCAAAGATGCTTCTTGAAAATCCAGAGAAGGCATCCTTGTTGTTTTGGGAGGAGGATTTTGAACTTCTTCAGAACTGTGTCTGCATGCTAAGCAAAAATGGTGGAAGGAAGTGTTCCCGTTTTGCTTCAAGGTCTCAGTTTCTTGTTTAATGTCAGCAATCTCCCAATACTAGAGAGTCATTGTTTTGTGAACTAATTCATTGCAATAATTGATTGATGCCATATTTCAGACTTAGTATGTTAACGATTTATGTTGTCGGTGACAACGGGGAACTGTATAACATAGTTATGTTGCATCATTTATTTATGCGGTGTAACTCCATATGTATATATATCTTTGCTTTGGAGTTTTCTACTTTTACTGCATCTGCTATATGGCATCACTATGTGTATCATATTTGAACAGTAGTCACACCAGTTCTATAAGAACCGGTTACTGTATCACCCAAGTACTTTTGAAGGATTGATTTATCTTGTGAAAGTAATCTTTATGTAACTATTTGATAACTTCATTCAGAATTGAATTAGGTTGAGTGGTTAATTTTAAGAACTAAATTGAGACTCTTTTTCTAGGGGTATTGGTTAAGCAGTCGAATAAGGGAGTTTTATTTAAGTATTGAAAATGAACTTTGGAATCAAATGGTGTCAGTCATAACAGTTAAACTGTTATCCATTTAACGTAGGAGATACCGTCTCTGATTTGGTTTGGAAGGATTTGTGCAGCTCTTTGTCAAAAATTAAAAATCAAGTCTAACTGCATAGTTTTCTTACATATTCGTTCTTTGGCCAGACAAATAAGTATTTGAGCGGTGCTTACGGTTTAAAAAATTGGGCAGTTGAAGTTATGATAGCACATACATAAAAGTAAGAGATAGATAGGATGAATGAAAGAGAATTTTGGTTAGAAGGAAATAGAAAGAGAAAAAGTTGAAGAGAAGAGAGAGAGATGGATTGCAATTGATGATGATTGGTTGAAAAGAGTACAGAGAGTTATGGTAGGGTATGGAAAATATGTTGACAGAGGTCAGTCAGGTCAGCGTTTGTAGTTTCTGAAAAGCTGAAGGCGTGTGTCTCCAAGCCTGAGAGAGTATGTGGCTTTCTTGTATTCGGCCCAAGTGAAGGGTCTGAAGAGAGAGGGCCTCTGAGGTGTGACCATAACTGAGGGAGCAACTATGGTTGCATGCAGAGGTGGAGCCCCAAAATATGCCACTGACATTCTACACTTGTATGAGTTCGTCATTGCCCTGTGTCTCACGCTCACAAATCTTCCATTTGTCATAACCTTAACACCACACAACACCCACATAATCAATCACTTCCTTTTTTGTTCCAACTCTTGTACCACCCTTCAACCCCCACTTTCCCAACATATCATTCATTCATTCATTTCTCTTTTTATTACTTCCATCAAAATTCACATTCTACGTCAAACAAACTCATGCTATCAAATTTTATACCATATTCATTTTTTTTCTCTATCATTCTTTTATCGCATCATTTGCCCATATATACTTTTTTCTTCTTTGAAAACGGAGAAGAGTAAGAAAAAATAAATCAGAAAGACCAGCCAGATCCACCCCCAAAGTGAAAGCACTTAGGTGCAGCAGACAAAATTTTGGTGGAATTATTAAAATAATGTAAATTTGTTATTAAAAATAAATATGTTTGCGAGAAACTTTTTATTTTGTTTCTACTTGTGACAAACAAGACAAAACAAACAACTAAATTCTATTTATCTTTTTACTTGTGTTCTCTTCTACAGACACCACTTTAAAACTGAGTATTAAAAAGTTGATTGAGCATTTTGCCTTCTTATAAAATCTTACACTTGTCCTTAAACTTATTTTGATTCAAATGTTCCCAAAACATTTCGAGGCAGGAGGTTGAGTAGATTGATTCAGAGTGAGTGGACCTTGACCGAAATTCAGTCCAAGAGCTGCAGTGAAAAGAAAAATACATTGATTCCCATGTCATTTCACCTCACTTCACTTCCCATCAACTTTTAAGATTTTTTTTCTCTTTCTGTGCCAGCATAGAAACCAGGCCCCCCACTCATCTTTTTATCTTTGCAAATCGAATCAACCCTCTGTGTTGTGTTCTCTTCTGTGGGGTTCAAAGATTAAACCTTCCACATTATTATTCTTACAACTTATCATAATGTGTGTACGTAGCAAACACAATAGGAAAAGTGACCATATTCTCAACAAACGCTGATATAACACGTAATGAAAATGAATTAGAAGTATATATGTAGTTGATAATGCTTAGAGTGAGTGATTATGCAGAGAAAGACCAAAGCATGACATGCATAGATACAATATATATAGGTACCTGTAGTACATCACCCACGTTCACATAGAATGCAGAGGGGTCAGGGGTGACTGGGAACCACACCCCATCTGGAAGAGAGATTTGTAGGCCTCCCACATCGTTGGATCTGAGAATGGTGAGGATCTGAGGGTCAGAATGCTCTCCAAACCCAACCTTGGTAATTTGTGATGACTTGTCCTTATCCATGCACCACTCTCTGTTAATTATAGGAGGGTAGTGATTGAGCCTCAGCACTGAGTCACTTTCACCATCCCTTATCAATCTGCTGAAAACCCAAGTGTCCGGGACCCCCAGCCCCTCTGCCATCACCTCCAATATCTCACATGCTAGCTCTTTCACTGCTTCTGTGTATGCACTCAAGCTTTTGCTGCATGCCATGTGCAATCACACTCTAATCACAATTTGCATTACCATTAACATTAACCCCTCAATGCACCACTTTCATTTTTACTTCTGCAATTTTAGCTCTTTTTTACTATCGTTATTTTCCTCCACTTCTAAACTAACCAACATGTTTTGAGGTTGTTACTTCAAAGGAATTTTCACCTTATATGTGTACTTTTCAGTTAAACAGTTCTAACAATCTTATTTTTTACTATGCTCAAACAAGAGAAACATATAAGTCTTCTGATAAACATTTTCCTATTCACATCTGTTTCACACTAATTGTGTTTTAACTTTTCAATTCAGAAAAGCATATCTACATTTCTTAGCTCTTATATTATTCCCATACATTTATATCCATTGTTTTTTATAAAACTATAAATATATACGAACATAATTTTTTTAATATATAGTTGTCGCTTTCTTAAGGGGAATGCCATCGTCAAAATAGTATATTTGGAGTATGAACACAGTCCCGAGACATCTATAAAGCTAAACAGTGTTAATATCCATTATATATATAAAAGAAACAGAGAGAGAATAAGCTGAAGTTGTAGCATAATGCCACTTGAGTTGCCACATGCCATTTTTTCAGAGATTGATTATTGGTTGACTCAGTTTTATCACTTGTACTTGCAAAGGAAAATGTTGAAACGATTATTCTCTCTCCGTTCTTTGCTGGCCAGTCAGATACAACTCACAGGAAGGCACAGCAAGCGTTATACTTATTCTTTCAATTTTTTTCTATATTATATTAAATCATGATATCCCCTAATTTTATTAATAATTATTGTAAAATTTAACTAATCATTTTTAGTAAAATCTTCTATTTTAATCATATTTACTCATCACTTATATTTCACCTTGAGACCTTACTCTACGGAGACCCAATCCACTTCTACATTGTTGGTTGGTATGGTGTCTAAGGGCATATATTGATGTATATATATATATATATATATAGAGAGAGAGAAACACACACACATACATATTTTTTGTTATCATATTAAAGTTAACAATAAATATACGTACCACTGTTATACTAATACGAAATCAATTTTAAGCCTGATTTGTGTAAAACTATATATATGTTATTATTGAACGAAATGATTATTGTTATATATATATATATATATATATATATGTGACATGTGTATAATCATCTGTTAATAGTCTAAGACTAAGGCTATTACAGTTCTGATAACTTCGTGTATAGCATGCAACTTATAAATTTTATGAACTTTTCCTGTAAATGGTAAATATGCGTAATACTTTAGATAACAAAAATGAGCAAAGTGGGTGTAGGATCTGTCCAATGCTATAAAAAATGGTGGTGGTTTGGGAGCATGTGGAGTGTAGTTAATAGAAAAAGAAGCATGCAATAAATATAAAGTGGTAAGATGATGCATATATATACATAGATAGATAGATAGATACCTGAGATTGAATGGGTCAGTGGATATGGTTTTGGAAATGTGAGCAATGGAGTCGGTGGTGGCACTGAGGAGAAGGTACTCCACCTCACCCATGTCTCCATTCACACCTATGTTCTTCCACCCATATGCAGGTGCCGCCACTTTCTTCTCCAACATCGGTTTCCTAAAGAAACCGAACCCTGCTTCTTCAGTTTTCGCTATAACCTCGTTGCTGATACCGTGGTTTATCACTTTGAAGAAACCGTATTCTTCGCACGCTTTCACTATCAGTTTCGCCACTTCTGCCCTCTCCAATGAGAGGTCCACCACGGGAAGCTCACTGGGGAGAATCCCTTCGCTCCTTATTGCGTTTGGGGCAGCCAGCACCATGTTTGTTTCTGCAAAAGACAGAACGGGAAATTGAAAAAAGTGTTTTTTTCTAACGTGGTTTTATAGATGTTGCAGAAGATATGTGTTAATGAGTGAAGATGGAAGAGAAAGGAGAGGGAAAAGAGAAGAGAAGAACAAGTGAAGGAGCAAGAAGAGAAGGAAGAAGGTGGTGAATTGTGAGGGGAGATTGTGGGCTATTTATGCACCAAGAACAAGGCTTAAAACATTTTTATTATAGAAAATATTGATATCAAAATTGAAGTTTATCTAAAAAATGTAAATTTTCCTTTTATTATAATTGAACGGTAATGGATGAAGTTTGTACTTTTAATAAAAATATTGATATCAAAATTGAAGTTTATCTAAAAAATGTAAATTTTCCTTTTATTATAATTGAACGGTAATGGATGAAGTTTGTACTTTATGCTTCTCTAGAAAGTGGGTGAAATTTATAGTTAAAAATGAAGTACAATGCAAGTAGCAAAATTCCCAGAAAAGAACGTTGACTTTTCACACACTTTCTTGACTCCCCTTCGCTTTAGTTAGTATTTACTGGTCTAAATCGTCCTTTTCATCAACCTTTTTTATTCTCTTTTTGACATGCAGCACTTCCTCTCTTCATTTCACGTGCCAGATGTTTCTGCATCCTTCAAAGAGTGAACAAAAATTAAGAAAGATTCTTTAATTTGTGTTTAACCTTTTGTTATATAGTCCTTCAATGTTTCTTCCATTCATACTGTACTAGTATAATAGTTAAGTACTTTTGTTGAGGGTTTAGGGTTTGAAAATGAAGTAATGTGGTTTAGGTTGGTTTAGGGTTTCCATGCACACTTCCTTTAAATAGGAGGCTTCACGTTCCCACAGAATCGATATGGTAGGACGAGGCCTTGCTGTTTAGGGTTACCCTAATTATATAGGAAGGCCAGCTAACAACATAATCCTACACGTCCCTATCAAATCCTAGTGCCATTGAGTACTCACACGTCTTGAAAGGGTCATCAGGGTACCCATTTTTCAACTTCAAATATGACTTACACACCTATCATCACCTATGCAACACACTTTCAATTCCATTGTTTGTTTATACTTCCTTTTCTTGGTTGCCCTATTTGTACCCAAATCCTGCACCCTTGCAGAACCAATCTTTACATTTATGATTCCTCCCTCTTTGAAAATTTCAATCATGGAATTGCCAATTGAGTGTGGTGTGACCAGGTCATGATAGTGAAATATCAAACTTAAAGGCCCCATTCAACCCATCTTCATTTCCACACTCATTCTCTCAAAAATTAACCTAAATTTCTCCATCTTATATTTATTTATACATACTATATCTCTTTTCAAATTCATTGATTTGGACTCCTTTTAAACTAACAACTTATTTACATTTCGTATGATTAATTAGTAAAATAATTACATTTAAGATGGAAGAAAAACTGGTCTTTTTATCCATGGTCTTCTTTGACTTGTCTAACAGTCTTGGAATGCGTAATGATTATTTAATACATAAAGTATGGTTATGATGTGATACTATGGAAGAGGAGTAAGTGAGTGCATGATGCTTTGAGAATTTAAAAATGATGTATTATTTGTGGAAAGTACTGAAGATGTTTTAAAGCTGACTATTGTACGATTTAAATATAGAGACGTTATAATATTATTAGGACATATACCTATTGTATTCTTTGAATATGCAAGAACCATTTGTTTAAATTTAATATTAGTTTAGTTGCTTAATTAATCTCAAAAGGAATCGTTATAGTACCAATCAAATAAATAAATGCTAAACAATGTATTCATTACTTTTACTTGTACTTACAAACCTTTAAGGTTGACCTACTATTCAAAAAAAAATTAAGTAATTTGCATGAAGTCTTATATTTGAATCTCATTACACAGAAAAAATTGTACTATTTATGAAAGAGAACTTAGACATATTCTTTTGGATTATGTGTGTGTATGTATACAGCTTCATTTAGTTTTAAAAAAAGGAATAATTTGGTTCTGGTATAAGGTTAAAGAGTTTTTCAGATTAGTTTTGTATCTTGTGTTTGTTTGAGTAGAAATGGATGGCAAAGAAATAAGATTGTGAGAAATATAATAAATTAGTTAGTTTTTCATTATTTAATGAAAAACTTCGTGGAACTGCTAAAAAAAACACTTTATTGCTAAACTGATACGAAATGAGAGGGAAAACATCTTTCTTTTTTTCATTCTTTTATTTTCTTAAGAATGAACATGTTTTATAACTTCTTTTAAAAAGCAATAAGTATTTTTTTGCATTAAGAGCAATTTTTTTTAATGAGTATACACATGTTAAGCATCAATGATTGGGGATACACACGACATATTTCAAAATCAAATTCAATTTAGTTTGTATAGATAAAAAACTTATTTTTTATTTTTTATAAGTTTAATTGAATATACTTTTAAATTAAACTTTAATACCAAGTATATTGATACTTCAACAAATTATATATATTAAAACAATAGAACTAAGTAAACCGCGCCACGTAGTTTATCAATTTTTTTTTATATTTTGAAGGATTTTGAACGTGGCAAGTTAGGTTTATGGAAGAGAACAATAATGGACCAAGTGCGGGATTAAAAAAAAACAACAGCTAATAATATGAATTAGGATGAGGAAACTTGGTAAACATACCTTCAGATGCCAAATTTTAATTTAATTTCTGTGTTAGCTGTTTACGAAGTTGTGGCAGGTTTGCTTTTTCCCACGCACCAAGAAGATTATCCTATACTTTAATATCAAAAGTTATTACAATACTATAATGCAAAAATTCACTTAAACTATATTATTTCAGAGACCATTTGGTTGTCAAAATTGGTTTGAATCCCTCATTTAATTCCACTTTTTACAGGTTGAAACTAGATTGAATGAAAATTTTCAAATATGAATGAAATTGAATCTGACTTATTTAAGATGTGTAAACAAATTTAAGAGATGATGGAGTTCATTCGTAACTTACCAATAATATTTTTTTATTACTTTTTACTATAAATATAATTATTTATTATTTTTAATGATGTAGTTTAACACTTTATTTTTATTAAAATTGGTAGAATATTGTTTAATAATATTTAAATAGTTTGATTTTTAATTTATTTATTTATTCAATTATATAAGTTAATATTTTAACTTTTACTTATTATTTTTATAACATTACTTTTAATTGTAGGTAATGTTTACTAAAATAAGTAAATATCAATATTGCACTAAAATAAATATATGAAACAAATGAAAAAAAGTAAAATATACTTAAGTAAGTAAATTCATTCCGGTGGATCAATTGGAGTTATGAAATTTTTATTTTTAACACAACCATGGTGAGTTAACTCATATAATTTAGGTTGATTCACTTTGACAACTAGTATTTCATGTTCATATAAGTAGGTTCAATATTGAAACAACATGAACTAGGTTGTAGTTTGTAATTTTAAACATTGATGTTTATTTGATAAAGAGTAAACAAATAGAAAGGAGGAGACAAAAAAAGTGAAAATAAAAATGTTTAATTAATTAAATAATCAATTATTGTTATACATCATTACTTTTGTGTATTTTTTTTAATTAAGCTTTAAAAACTTTATAAGGTTAAGTGTTTTTAATTTGTTCACTTTTATTCAATTGAATATTTAATTTTCTTATCTAAATGTTATTTTTTGTCTTATTGTTTCTAACTTATATATAGTTTCACTCTATCACTTTCTAATATCTTTTAACTTGTCTTGTTAACTCATTTGTAAAGAACAAAACTAAAAGAAATTTAAAAAAGTTAACAAGTAAATCCACGAATTAGAAACAAAAGACAAAATTAGTAATCATATAATCTAGGAAAAATCAAATACTTAATTAAGTCTTCCTTTGTGGAGGAAAAGTTCAATTTTTTCTCATCCCTATCTCTTTTTCTTTTCTTTCTTTTACACATCCAATCATCCAAACTACTTATTCTCCGTTTTTTTCTGACTCCCTTCTGTACATGATGTTTCAAAGAAGCATCAATTGAATGGCCCAGGTTGTCTTTCTTTTTACATATAAAAATGATAATATAAATATGAACATTATAATTGAGTTTAATGGAATAGGGGTTTGTTTGAAAGTAGATGGTAGGGAGTTAGGGTCGTCCTTGTAGTTATAGGGTATGGTTTGGTAAATAGGGGTCCAGATTCAGTCCTCTTTGCCCTTCAATTATTAATACACAAGATAGAATTATTATATCTCTCACACATAATTGCCCAACAAAAGCAATAGTACACTGTGTATTATATCACCCTAATAATTGCCCATAGTACACTCTTATCAATTTTCTCTTTGCTTCTTTTAATTTTCAATCTTATATTTTTCTTTTGCTGTAAGAAAACATTATTTCATTTTCCTTTTCATATTTTCAAATTTTTAAAAATTGTAATTTTGATCATAACCTTGACCTTGTATACAAATTAAATAAATGTATCCCAAATTAACTATTACATCAAATTACATAATATATGATGTAATGTTTGAACATAAGTAATCTTTTACTAATGAATGGCATATTACAATATTGAATTATTTACAATTTTTTCTTGGTCCACATGAGTCCAGTTCCAATGATCCATACATCAAGACTCTGATATTTAAGTCATAATATATATATATATAATCTCTATGATTTGTTTATATATATTATTCTCATATATGTCATAAAAAAATTATGTATTGCTTAATGCAAAAGTATTGCGTTTCATAACTCTGTTATATGATATTCAATGAATGTATTATTACTTTTATATGAATTTGAATCCTCTAAAACACAATGATCGTCAAATTTTTATATCTATATATATATATGGACTTTGAAAAAAAAAACAAACTTAATTGCTAGAAGCCCTAAAGACCATTGTCCCGAGTCATTCAACCTTGGAAGAATCAAGATGCAAACACCATAATTGCTTGCTATAAACAAAATATATAATGTAAAAAGTAAAGTAAAGGATTAACATGAAAGAAAGGTCCAAAATATCCATAAATGCTTGTGGTCCATGAAAACATCACCATGGTTTCAAGAGGATGGCCAATGGGGCCACACTCCAATTCAAGAAGATATAATACATTTTCTGTTCTTGCTTACTCAACTTTCTGGTTTCCTTTTCAATTTTGGAAACTTTAAAAATGAGGTAAGATGAAATAGAAACAACTAAAAAATAACCTGAATAAATTTCAAAGATAATTTTATCAGTAGTTATTTAATCCTGAGTGAATGCTATAATTTATGATTTGACTAAGTGAAATAGTATTTTAGTAGGTATAATATGAATTGAGTTAAACTCAAAAACAACATAAACATCATGTCTAATATTAAAAAAACATGCTTTTTTTATATTATTGATGGTCGTTTTAAGAAGAATTTATTAAGGATATTTATATAATGTTAAGAAGACAAAAGGAGGAAACTACTATAAAAATAAGAATATTTTAGCATTGTTGTTATAATTCAATAATTTTTTTTAAGTGATAATTGTGTGTCATGAAAAGATTTGTAATTTTTGCCACGATAATTATATAAGAAAGTTTGTAATTTTTGGCAACAAAAAAAAAATGCACAAGAAAATTTAGAGTTTTTGTTAAGAGAAATTATATAAATAATAATATTTTTATTGAATATTCGTAGATGTGAAACTTAAGGTGTCAAACATGTTAAATTTATTGTGTACTTCCATTAAAAGAAATTATTTTCCTACTATGTGATTCTAGCACAATACACATTATAAATATAAATGTTTACTTTGTATAGCTAAAATTTGCAATAAATAAATATTTTTGAACATATCCATTA
>Ga0123340_1002486_pt1 | contig 16684 bp, 6 predicted proteins | sample SirMexnodulemix_FD_89961 | JGI IMG/M metagenome (GOLD analysis project Ga0123340, IMG submission 89961) | Root nodule microbial communities of legume samples collected from Mexico - Siratro Mexico nodule mix | ecosystem: Host-associated > Plants > Roots > Nodule | place: Mexico: Nepantla... | reverse complement strand
TATTAAAGATATAAAATTATTACCAAATACTTGCCCATTAATATTTGTAAAATCATTACTTATATACGTATGCCAAACTTGTAGTTACAAGAATTTTAAATAAAAACTGAGTTGATGATCAAATATATATGTGAAATTATCAAAATATAAAACAAAAGATATTAAAAGTAACAAATGATGATACTCATTCATCATGGATGTGAATCCTTTCCATGTTATTAATTCATTACCTACACCAAACTCGTCATGTTACCGTTAAATATGGCAAAAGATATAACGTTTTAAGAAATTTTTAATATGATATTGTTTTTCCTAATTAATGCATTTTTAGTTATAGTCACCAGTGGAAGTTTTGTCAAAGTTAACCAAATAATTGATAATCTTGAGGTGAATATATTTTAATGAAAATATGTTCTTATATGTTATATTTTTATTTCTATTAACATTTTATAATAATTTTTTTATTTTCATTTTATTTTAATTTATATTTTTAAGATTTAATTTTTTTACATTAAATTATTTTACAGAATTACATATATTGATGGTATCATGTCATTATTATTTTTTTAAACATAGATATCCGTAATAGGACAGAAATGATTTAACCCAATATCGATTGTATAGATAATAAAATATTTTTTTAACATTTAATCAAATTGTTTTTAATATTGGAGTAGTTTGTGCAATTTTTAAATTAATTTTTCATTTTATTATATCACATCAATAAAATATTTATATGACTAATTTTTTTTTCATCCTCCATCTCTTTTCATCAATTCAAAGAATATTTTTTCCTTTCCCTTTCTCTCTTTCTTTCAGTGTTCCATTCACTCGTTTTTTTTTTCTTTCCTTCATTGTTATATTCCTAGTCGAAATAAAAAATAAATAAGAGGATTACTAATACCGTTTTATATTATACTAAAATAACTCAACTTTAAATTTTAATTAAAAAATTATAGATAACAAGGAAACCAATGTATATAATATAAAGTTACACATTACCAATGAACCACACGTTAGTCTTCTGCCCTTGTTCTTTCTGAACCTGAACAAACCTCACACAGTGTATTGAGATTGCGAAATAGATTATGAGACTATTCGATGCCCACTGTCACCTGCAGGACCCGAGAATCTTCCCGAAGGCACAACAGCTCATAAAAGCCACACAAGACACGGGTGTTGTGTACTTCGCCGTTAATGGGGTCTGCGAACAGGATTGGCACTCTGTGAAGCACATGGCCGAAACTTTCCCTTGCGTCATACCTTGCTTCGGACTCCATCCATGGTGAAGTCCAATTGTTTGTGTTTTTGTTTCTGTTTCTGGGTTAGTTCAATTGCCATTCTGTTGATGGGTTTTGGGTCTAATGTTATGCGTTTACAGGCATGTGAAAGAACGGAGTCCCAGTTGGTTTAAAACATTGAGAGATTATTTTGATTCTACACCATCGGCTGCAGTTGGAGAGGTAATTGTATGGTTCTATAACCAAAGGGGTGCGTGAAAACCCAAAAAAAGAACCTCTTTTCCCTTTTCTATTATTTTTTTTTTTCTATCAGTAGGATATGTGAGAGCACTGTTCAACCAACTTTAACATAAATATATCATAATTTGCTGATAGGAAAAGTATTTATCTATTTTAACAAAATGGCAAGTTTCACATTCCTACTATGCTGTTGCCGATTATCACTACTAATTTGTTTTACTTTCATTTTAAATTGAGTCTACATATATCTCTATCCACAAAAATGCACCTCATTTTTTACCCTTGACCATGTTTACCCAATTGAACCAACCAACTATGATCATCAACAATCGGGTGCAAGAATTTATGATCATGAACTTAACTAACAGAATATGGGGTCCGTATGCCCATATGTCGCAGATAAAAAATAGGCAAAGAACGAGCATTGATGATAGGAAAAGTATTATTTATCTTATGAGTAGTAAAATGGCAAACATCACATTTTCTAGGTTTGCTTACATATATATTGATAAGGGAAACAACAACCAATAATCAAAAGTATCAAAGTATGCAGTGAAAATAATTCTCCCCTCACAACTATGTGGAGGTGATTGTCAATTTGGCTATCTCACAATAGATTTCAAACTTCTTCCTTGATAGTGCCTATTCATCATATCAACACCATTGTCATCAGGATGAACCTTAGCCAACTTCAACAACTTTGCATCAAAACCATCACATTATCTAATAATACCTTGCATCAATATGTTTAGACCTAGAATGTAAAGTTGGATTCTTATTGTCCACAAGTAATAGACAATTTACAAATTCAAACTCCTCTAAGAATTTCTTAAACCATACCAACTCCTTGCATGCTTCAGAATGGCAATGAAGTCCCCCTCTATAGTAGACAATGCTACACACCTCTTTAGCCATGGTTATCAAAATTGTCAGTCAAATCGTAAACTTGTTGAGTTTACATCCCACACCCTCAGACCTAGTTAACTCACACATAGAATCTTTTTTTTAGCAGGCTCAAGTAAACTTGAGCAAACTTGGTTAAACTAGTGTAAAATCGTGACTTTAGAGGCAATTTAGTGAGCTCATTTGGACACTAGAAAAAAGCCAAAGTCAACATAGGATTTGTTTGTTTCTAGGTCAATTTATGCAAAACTGACCCAGGGAACAATTTCATGGTTCATTGGTTATCTTTTCAATTTTTTTGTCTATTTTGGGTTGTGGTGTTGCGTTCTCCTATCGCATGAAAGATGTCTCTTGGGGTCTTTCTTAGCTCCACTTTGCTCCGTATTGTGTTTTTTATTCTCGTGGACATTTTGCCATCTCACTACTCCCATTTCCTTTCTTTTGTCCAATTTCAGATATAGGGCTGACAAAAATTACAAATTAGAGAGGGTTGGGTCATATTAGGGTTTTATGTTTTTAACTTCTCTCTTGCTATTTTAGAATATTTTTAATCCTCTCTTGTTTTATTTTAAATGTAAAACATAACATATCATATAATCGCGAGTAGATAAAAGGATAATAATATTAGAAAAATATACAAAAATATTTAAAAGTATATATAATATTATAAAATAATAATGATATTTATAGAATAATGTAATATTGAATTATTTTGGTATTTATAGATATTTTAATATTTCTTTATCTGGAACAAACTCTTACAAGTTTATGATTCGAGTTTACAATCTGAGTTTACGAAGTTCTCACGAGTTTACAAAAATTCTCGAATTTGATAACCTTGTCTATAACTTTTATTCCCAAGCTACAACTCCCCTTGGAAACTTAATCAAATAGCTTGAAATGGACTTTCTAGAATGAGCATCTTCGGTCATATTGGAGTTTGCTTAACCCACCAAAGTAGGCTTATCACTTCTATAACAAAGTTTCAAAGCACTTGTACTTCAATGATATATCAAAATCCATTTTACAGCATTCCAATGCTCTCTACTTGGATTCAACAAAAACTGATTTATTATACCAACATGTTCAATATATGGTTTTGTACATATCATTGCATACATCAAACTATCCATCACAAATGCATAAGGAATTGTTGTCATATCTATGTTCTCAATTTCACGTGAAGAACTTTGTTTAACACTTAGTTGAAAATAAGTCGCAAGAGTAATGCCTACTTTAGTATTTTCTGTTTGGAATTTCTGCAACACCTTAATGTAGTGCTCTTATGATAGTCGAAGCTTCTTCTCGTTTCTATCATGTGTGATATGCATACCAATAATATTTTTAGCAGCTCCCATGTCCTTAATGGCAAATGACTCGCCAGTAGCTTCTTTAATTGTCAATCTTGGAAACATTTTTTCCAACAATAAGCATGTCATCAATATACAACAATAGGATAATGAAGTCATTATTAAGAAACTTTCTAACAAAAATACAATGGTTAGAAGTAGTCTTTTTGTAGCCTTGATCACACTTAAAGGACTCAACTTCATGTACACCATCTACTTCAAACCATATAGACTCTTTCTAAGTCTACACAACTAGTCTTCCTTGCCTTCAACAAGAAAACCATTGGGTTGCTTCATATATTTCTCCTTCTCCAAATTACCATGAAGAAAATTGTCTTACACATCCTTTTGCTCAAACCCCAAATCAAGAGTGGCAACTAACTTAGCACAATTCTAGTTAATAACATCTTCACTATAGTTGAGAAAATCTCATTTAAATCAACACCCTTTCTCTATTTAAAGCCTTTCACCATTAATTTGGTTTTGTATCTTGGAGATGTAGAACTACTCTCTTGCTTTGTTGCTCTATTTTGTGAGGTTTCTTCTTTTTCTTTCAATTTCTAAGCTTTGTTGCTTTGATATATTGGCTGGTTGTATGGACTAGTTTGTGAATTTGACTAGACTCTCTTGTATCCTTATTTGATCATACTGGAGCTTGTTTGACTGGTCAGCTACAAGGTGTCAGCGGCCTGAATTTGTCAAGTTCCTCTCATAACGCCTTTCAATTCAGTATAGAAATCCGTGACTAACTTGGATCCTGGCTTAAAACAAAATAATTCTTGGTGTAATTCGGCTACACGAGCCGCATTACCTTGAGAGAAATGCTCCTTGAGATCCTTCCAAACCTTTGCTACTACTTGCTCATATATAATGTTTTGCAAGATGGATGACGCAAAATTTATGATCCAAGAGTGGACCAAACTTGTACTGAGGAGGAATTGATCCATCTCTGAACTTGAATTTGTTTTTTGAGATCAAATCCTTCTTCATCAACCTTGCCTAGACATGATTACTATTGTCATTGAGTGGTGGAGAAACTAACCCAGTGTTCAGATTTTCAGTGAGATGTATGTAATATAGACTTGCTTGAAATGAATCATTACTAATTTTTCTTGAGTTTCGTCATGTACAGAAGGCCTACTTATATAAAAGGACACCGAAATAAAGTAAAAGAAACGTGAGTTAGTTGTTGACCAATTCAGCCACTACATACAAACCCTACAGAGTGTTAAACACACGGTGTCTAGTTTGCTTATCTAATGCCCTTAACCTTTTTCTCTAGGTTTAATTATTCTATTCTTATAGTTAAAAAACCTTTTTTTTTTTCTTAATTTTTACTCTTAAAATTATCCCTCTTTAGTTCCTCCTAGATATATACTTTTTAATCCCCTTTAGTCTATCTTGTAAGGATTAAAAGAGATTAAAATGATGTGTAGGGATAAAAAGAGATTAAAATGATGTGTAGGGATTAAAAAAGAATTAAAAGTGATATATGTAGGGACTAAAAGGATTTATTATATTCAATTTTAGTCCTTATAAAGATTTAATACCTTATCCATCACTATATTTTAACAGAAACACAGGTTTCTAAGGGAAGGAGGGAAGGACTAAACAACGTTACTTTTGATAAATGAGGAGACTAAATAAAATGGTATTTAATTTTTGTAGGCACTAAAACTGAATTTCAAGATATTTTGAAGGATAAAAAACATTTTATCATCGATTATTTGGTGTTTGAGACTTGCCCTTTTATTGGTTCATTCCATGTGCTTTTTATTTCCATTTTTCATGCTGGAATTTTCATAATTTTTTTGTGTGGTTTTCTTTGACTATTGATTTTGTAAACGATCCAGTATAAAAAATACTTGAATACTGATATCACAGACAGTAGCTGCATATATTTTGAAAGTAACGAGAGTATATTAGATTAAGATGCTGGATAGGACATGCATTATAGGTAGAGGGAGACCAAGATAGACTATAGGTGATACAGTTAAGAAGGATTTAGAGGTTAATATTTTGTTTATGGACATGATTTACGGTAGAATAATATAGCATATATTTAACTCAGGTAGACAATTCCACCTAGTGGGAAAAGACAGTTATTTTTGTTATTTATCTGAATATGGAAGTAAAATAAATGATAAGAAGAGTATGATTCTAGCAATCCACAATAACAGTTAGCGGCTTACTAGATTTTGTTTCAGCAATGAATAAGTCCTATTTTCAGTTCTATATAGAAGCCTTCTGAGACTTTTGGCTCATGCCTAATTTTTATGCATATTCAGTTTCTGTTTTCCTCTCTTAGATGCAGTAGGGTATCAAAATTCATCTAGGTGGCTATAATTTTTATGTACAGATTTGCATATTCTACCGTTTTTAATAAACTTATGGATGAAATTTCTTTTGCTCCTGTTTTCATGCATATTTAAGTTACCATGTAATGTGATTGAGCTTTTGACTTTTTCTCAGATTGGCTTGGACAAAGGATCATACGGAAAGAAGATTGACTTTTCTGAGCAGGTTTTAGCTTGTCATTTTATTTTTGGGCTGTGTGTATTTTTCTATAATTTTGAAGCTCTATTAACTTCTTGGGGAGCGTAAGTATATATCTGTGTATCTTCTATTCTGCATGTGATTATGGGTTTGTAGGTGTTTAGGGAGTGAATAAGGAGAAAAGAGACTCTAAATGATATTCTCTTGTGTATCGTGTTGTATTACAATATGATGCTTTTGTTCATGAAACCTAATTCATTAAGCCTTGTTTGTACTAATAATAACTAATGCATGTCCATATAGGCACATTCACATACTTGCATTAATTTTCAGGAAACCTTAGTGTACATGTTTTTTTATCCTGGAATATTAATGGTTGGTGCCATTTTTGTTAATATCTGAGGCTTTACTGCCTATAAAGGACAAAGTAAATTTCAAAAGACTATGAAGCAGAGTGTTTAGGTTTCAAAATGGATCAAACTACAATTAACATTTATTGATATATTCTATAGAGTCATAATCAAAATTTTTGTTCAATTAACATTTGTTGATATATTCTATAGAGTCATGATCAAAATTCTGTTGTTTGTAATGCTAACTCTAATATAGTACTTGCAAGGGTGCTTCCTTGGGTCTACTGTCCTTAAAGTTCAGAATGTCATTTCTTTTTATCTAACAGAGTTCTAGCCTTTTATTAATTGTGGAAACATGGATCTACTGAAAAGAAAATGACATTAAACTTAACTTTAAGATGAAACACATTGACCAATCATGTCTAGGACAGAAGATGTACTTCTCTGCAGAAGAATGTTACCCTGATTTTTGGCTGCTAATGCATTAGGACATCTGTGCAGGTTGAAGTATTGAGGCAGCAGCTTGAACTTGCAAAAGAGTTGAACAAGCCAGCATCTATTCATTGTGTTCGTGCTTTTGGTGATCTTTTTGAGCTAATGAAGTATGAACATCTGTTCTTTGTTTAGTTTCAGTTGCTATTGTTAAAATATAGGAAATAGAGAAACATTGAGGTGAAACCTTGTTTCTAAGACATAAAAAATGCTTTATTTATATTTAGAAAAAGAATTAATATACAAGAGATTTGATATCCTTTAAGAATAAATATATGATACGGGATAAATAAAAACATTCATAATAATACATATATAATCTAGATCTTATTGATTATATAGGATTTATTCCTTTTGTATAATTATAACACTCCCCTCAAGCAGGAGTTTGTCATGTGTTATTAAGATAAAAGAGAGAAAGGCATAGATTGAATCCCTTGTGTGTATTGATCATATAGGGTTATGCATTTATAAATAAGAAAATATAGAGATATTGGGCAGAGTCTCTTATATCTAACACTTCTCCTCAAGCTAGTATATATAAATCATATGTACTGATCTTGTTACAAATATAATCAATTCTAGATTCTTGTAAAGATTTAGTTAAAATATCTGCTAGTTGATAATTCAAATTAACAAACTCAGTCTGGACATATTCAAATAGAATCTTTTTTCAGGTAAAATGACAATTAATCTCAACATGTTTGGTCTTTTCTTAAAAGACGAGTTTTGAACTAATATGAAGAGTAGTCTAATTGTCACATATAAGTGTCATTTGAGTGACATTTTCAAATTATAAATCTTTAAGTAACTATATAAACCAAATAAGCTCACAAGTAGCTGAGGCCATAATTCTATATTCTGCTTTTGTAGTAATATCTCGCTACCACAAAATTTTGTTTCTTACTCTTCCAAGAGATCAAATTATCACTGATGGAGACACAATATCCGGAAGTGGATCTCTTGTTAAAAGGAAATCCGGCCTAATCAACATATGAATAACATACAACTTTAGTATAATTATTATGCCCATCTAACAAACCTTTCCCTGGAGAACCATTAATCTACTTCAATATATGAATAACTGCATTCTAATGATCTACACATGGAGAATTAAGAAATTGATTTACCACATTAATTGCAAAGGAAATGTCAGGACGACTAACTGTATAATAGTTCAATTTTCGAACTAATCTTTTGTACTTGTCAATATCTGAGAGAAGCTCGTCTTAATTAAGTAGGAGTTTGGCATTGGGATCTATGGTTGTGTCAGCAATCTTTGAATTCATTTACACACTTTCCTCCAAAATATACAATGAATGCTTCCTTTGAGAGAAAACCATTCCATTGTTGGATTGTGCTACCTCAAAGTACAAGAAATATCTAAGTTTGCTAAGGTCTTTGGTTTGAAAGTGCAAACAAAAATGTTGCTTTACCTATGAGATGCTATCGTGATCACTGTCTGTCAGTACAATATCATCAACATATACTACTAGATAGATACTTTAAAAAATTGAATGATCTATCTCACTGCTAGTTATACTAAACTGTTGAACAAAAGTGTTAAATTTTGCAAAGCAAGCCTGAAACTGCTTGAGGTCCTATAAAGATTTGTGGAGACAACATACCAATCCAGAAGACTCCCCTTAAGCAATAAAACCTGAAGGTTGCTCCATATAAATTTCTTACTACAAATTTCTATTAAGAAAAACATTTATGACATCTAATTGATAAGAGGCCATCATTGAAGAGCAGCCATGACTATGAATAAGCGAATGGTGGTTATCTTTGCCAAAGAAGAAAAAATATCACCATAGTCCAAACCAAAAATTGTGTATAATTTTTGGTCCCAAGGTGAGCTTTGAGACGATCATTAGTACCATAGGACCAACTTTGACCAAATTGTTGCAACTTGACAAGTTTGATAACTTAGATAAACTTGAAACAAGCTACTCTAGGCTAGGATGACCCAACTGAGCATGAATGAGAGATGGAGAGTCCATAATCGAACCAATATGTGCAAATGCCTATAGGTGATAAAGACCATGAGCAACCTGAACTCCAATAGACAAACAAAATCTTTGGTAAAGGAGATAATATAATCAAGGAAACGAGTGAGACAACTAAGGAATAATAACTTAAATGAGATTAGGGAGAAAAAAACGTTATTAATAGATAAAGAAGGTGAATAGTACGAACACCATGTCATGAGACCTATAGCTATTGGCCATGGTAATAGAGGTTGTACTAATCGAAGAAATTTTATTACACCGAGTACATAACCTTCTTCAGGTTTTCCGAGTACACAAACCTCTCCAAATTACAACAAGTACACAGACCTCTCCAGGTTGTCGTTCTCAATCTTTTCCTAAGACTGAGAACTCTCAAAGAAAAGGAGAACACTATCACAAAAAGCACAATTTGAGCCCACAAGAGTATAATTTCATAAAATGAAAAATTTACAAATTTACCACACAACTCAATGGATATACACTCAAAAGCTGACAAGACTATAAGACTTTGTGACTTGTATAGCTTGTTCTTGATATATATTTCTTTAGTGTATCTCTTGTATCTTTATCTTCATCCTTAAATACTTTACATAACTTATTGGATAAGTTGTAGACTTGATATTTGTAAAAACTTCTTAGGGTAGATTCTCTTTAGGGAAAGTCTTGATTTGTTCTTAAGAAAATTTTCTTTAGATATTCCTGTAAAGACAGATAATTTTGCATAACATTGTAGATATAAAAAAGAAGTAGATCTTGTCTAAATTATTTCCGAAAATGTTTTCCAATATGACTGTTTTCGTATTAAGGTGTTTAATTATGACTTGTTTAGCTAATAAAAAATGAATAAACAGATAAGATAAAACAACCGTTAAAGATTGTATAGACTGTGATGAAGAATGATAGACTGTCTATCACGTGAAAGCTTGTTAGACTATCTATCACGTTAAAGCTTGGTAGACTGTCTTGTCTACTTAGATCTTATAATTGCATATGGATAAAACAAATGTTAGCATGATCATTAACATATAAATACTTATAGTGTTTCTTAATATCCAAACTTTAACACTATTCATAGTCTACTGTCAAACAATTTAGTAGGGCACAAACCGTCTAGGTCTTAATAGATCCTTATCTTTTTCCCTTGTTATCTTGTATCTATTGTTGCTATTTCTTTGTTCATTGTACTTGCATCAAGAATAACACATTCTTGTGGTACCCAAATTGTCTTGGGTCTTTAGTAGCTAGTTCAAAGGCTTTTCTTTGTTGCTTGCATTTGGCACTCTTGTGTTCAGATTAATCATAGTGAGGACAAGCAACTTTAGCATGTTTATAATCATGCAATAAGTTTCTTAAGTCATGCTAGGTTAGATTTTTCTGAAACATTCTACAATTTAGAGAAGAGATTTAGAGTTTACACAATTTGCTATTCCATATTTAAACACCAAATGAGGCATTCATATGTTCACGATATGGTATCTTCTCGTTTGATGTAGTGAGATTAAAACTGAGTTTTTTTAAATGTAGTTATGAAAACTTTGTAATCTTGGTTCAACATAACAAAAGGTGTTTTAGTATCTTATTTCCATTATTTAGAGTGACACTGCATCTTAGTGTATTTTAAGATGAGAGAGGTTGGAAATTGATGTGTACCATGTTTTCTCGCTTGCTTGCATCTGATTTTCCTTGTTTGCAGTGTTAGATCTTTTTCTCTGGTTGTGGTCAGGCACTTAACCCTTTAGAGGTAGACTCTAATACCAAATGTGAGAACAAGGAAAACACAAGAAGAGAGGGTTTTATTTGTGTTTTTATTAATTTTAAAAACTTTTTGTAGTTATTGTCCAATTAACTGTACTCAGACAATCAAACTATACCCCTTCCATCTGATGGATCATATTGGATGCAACAACCTAACTCCATTTAATCACTTGTCAAAGATATTTTTCATATTGAATCTTCCAATTGATCAAATTGTATCTTTGCGTCTAAAGGATCATAATTGATGCAAGTTAAATTTTGATTGTAATGATTAAATAAAGAATAATTTTTAGATATGTGTTTTCACAATAACTCTCATTCTTTAGTTAGTACAAATAATAATAACATATAATGTAAAGAGATTAAAGATGAGAGAAATAAACACAATAATTTAGAGAAATAGTATTTTTGTCAAGAGGTTAGTGAAGAAAACAACTTTAGCCCTTTTTCCTAGAGATCATTTGATGTTGGCTTTGACTTACACATTTAATAGATCTCTTTGGCAGATGATGGCAGTGGGCTTCTGATATATGATTAATGTTGAATATAATTTCCTAACATTTCCTACATCCAAATAATAAGCACGCAGACACATATATGTTCAAGTAGTACAATGTTGGTTGTATGTATTGTCTAATTTTATATTGTATGATCTGATCATGTGATACGTAAAAAAAGTTTGCATAGTATTGTATTATCTGTCAAACGAAACACCTGTGTCATGCATGATCTGGTGTTGAAATCATTCGTCTTTTAGACGACACATGATTCATGTTTTATGTTTTGTTATTTTTAGCACTTAATTAGAATTATAAGGTATTGCATTTTTCCTTAACAAAAGGTAATCTACATGAGGGAGAAAGATGCACTTCACTGCTTTGGTCGCCATGTTATTTGTGCTATATTCGTCTTGGTGGCACAATGTTGGTGGCAGTGTCGCTAATTGAAAAGGGGGGCGGTGGCAGCTGCAGAAAAGAGTGAACAATGGTTGGAAACCAAGAGAACACAATTTTCAGATAAGTTATGGATTCACATTAGTCTTTGGGTGCCATGTTGGGAGAAATGATATAATTCGTTGTACGAGTACAACTGAGGAACTGATATAAACATATCATACAAAGCATTACAAAGGGATAGGCCAAACCCATATACAAAATATATCTATAATATATGACAGTGGGAAAAGTGATCTCTTGACACCATATTGAATTTATAGAAAATGAAGAGATAATTCAGATACTGAGGTACAATCCTATATATAGACTTAGTGCTCAGTAGGGTAGGGTCAATTGTAACTGTCTCAAAGTGACTGTTAAAACTGACTAACAATAAAGTTGCTATAAAGAGGGTCAATTAAAAAAATCACTGTTGTAACTGACTAACAAAAATAAAAAATTGATACAGTTCAGTGTTCCATTTTCTTTTATCTCTTTTCGTCCCTGAAGAGCTAAAGAGATGTAATTTCAACATCTTATGTTTGTAGTTCGGCCACTTTTTTCTAACATGGTTTGTTACTTGTCTTTTCATTATCTAAAACATCAATTCAACGGAATGCCATTGAATTAATGTTTGTGTTGTTCTCAGTTACCATTGTGAAGTGGCATCTTTTAAATTTCTGTCTCCAAAATTTCAATATTTCCAGGTCTATGGGGCCTTTTCCTGCTGGGGTTATTCTTCATTCTTACCTAGGTTCTGCAGAAATGGTTCCTGAATTTTCCAAACTTGGTGCTTATTTTTCCTTCTCTGGGTTTCTTATGTCACTAAAAGCAAATAAAGCAAAGAAAATGCTGAAGATGGTGATTTTCATCACTTCTGATATATGATTAATGTTGAATATAATTTGTACTATAAATTTTAAAAACAGTGACATTCTTATTTTCTCTTCTATTTAGGTCCCTTTTGATAGGATTTTATTGGAGACAGATGCACCTGATGCCCTACCAATGTCAAACGTAGATTCTCTTCATTTTGTTGAAGGAGATACTTCTCTCACTGAAGAGCTTCTTCATGCTCAAATAACAACATCGCCTCCAACTTGTGGTTCTTCACTTGGTGACTCATCTCATGTCTTGGCAGATGGTTCGAAGTTGCCAAAGGATACTCTCAATCATCCGGCAAATATTCATAATGTATGTATTTCTGTCACTGGGCTTTTAGTTATATGATTCCCTTGGAGATATACATTACTTTTATGAGAAAAACAACAAACAATAACAACAATTCTTCTGGTAATTAAGAATGCATGAATAAATTGTATGGACCTCCCTTGTTGCTTTCAAATCCTATCTCAATAATCTCTAGCTTCAAATCATACAGAAATTTGTAGGCTTCTTTTAACTGAAGGGAGGTCGTTGTATAGTATAATTCAAATGACGGGCGTGTACGTTAGTCCTGCAATGTATATTTTTATTATGCAGATTACCAGGTTAATTTCAATTGTGATAACGTAACAAAAAAATATTTAAAGGATTGTATCTACGTTTTCTATTAGATTGAGGGTTTCCCTTCTCACATTGCATTAGTAAGGATGGCAACCTCAAAAACTAAACGAGCAGGAACAGTTGCTATGAGTGTGAAGAAATATCAACAGGAATAAAGTACTGAATTTTAAGTATTGTAGATTGCATATAATGAATGTTTTTATGTTTACTGGGACCTGTTTTATTAGATTTACATTTTTCTATTCATTATACTCGCAGGTACTTGATTACGTTGCATCTATGCTAGAAATTACAAAAGAAGAACTAGCTGAATTAAGTTACCAGAATGCAGTCCGGTTATTATCCTACGAGGGTTCCAAAGTACTTCTATAGCAGACAGACAAAACACAGGTTCTTTTAAGAAACGAATCTTAGCTTGGAAAGTTTTGCTTTGTAACATGTATGATATATACGCCTACGTTCGCCAAAGTTTATTAAGCGCCAGAGTTTATTACATTCAAGATATCTAAATTAAAGGTTTCAAGGTTTCAAAGATCTAAGTTTGTTTCTTTTGACTCACATTTCAAGTTTGAATTAAGGTCCAATTAAGTCCAAAACTAGTCCACATATACATCTACAAAATTCTAAAAGTAATGAAAGAAAAACTATACCTATACAATTTGTGTAAGACTGAGAAAAAGAAAATTCTAGTATTCTACTCTTACTCTTTAAGAAGTGTATACAATTTGTGTAAGACTGAGAAAAAGAAAATTCTAGTATTCTACTCTTACTCTTTAAGAAGTGTAGTGTTTCTTAATGAGGTTTTATCTTTTTGCTTTCCTCTTAGTCAATGTTTTTAAGCTGGATGATTTCTATTATTTCGTCCTTAAAAAAGATTCGTCCTTAGATCTAAATTATGCTTAGTACTAATGACCTATCTTGATGGATTTATATTTTCTTATTAGGTGACATATTAATCTATATAAAACATAAAATAAAAGTGTAATAAGTTTCTCTATTAAAAGAAAATTAAGACAAGTGTGTCTTAAAAGAAAGAAACAATGCTCTTTGTTTTTGAAAGTGTTTTGATGTGAAAAACTTAGGGTTATTGTTTTAAAAATAATTTTTTTCTTTAATTGAAAAACAAGACAAAGTGATATTTTGTTTATAGAAGAATAATTAGAATCATGATTTAAATGAAAAGAATCTTTCAAAGTATTGCAATTCCTCTTTAAGAATTCTTTCTTAACTATGCTTTTAGGAGGTATTATAATAGACTTTCTTTCTTTTCTGAAATTTTCTAACATTTCTTCTTCTTTTTCTTCTTCTTTCGTTCTTCTCTTTTTTTTCTTTCTCCTTTTTTCTTTAGTAAAAGCTTCTACATTTTCTCTAAACTCTCTCACTCTTATATACTTATTTCTCTTGCTATAATTTTTTTCCCTTTTCAACAAGGTCTTTCATTTCTTTAATTTTTTCCTTTTGGGAGGAAATCCTACTTTAGGCTCTTTAAGAGGCGTATGATTTCTAGGCCTATGGGGATGCCTAGGTGGTGTGGTTGATAGGAATCATCAATGTTGACTACTATCTATTTGAGAGGAGTTAGGGACTTCATGATGTTCTCTCTTTCTATACGATCTCTCATCATGTGTATTCCTATGTTTTTGTTGTTTCATAATTTCAACAATGATGGTCTTAAGCTCATTTATATTTTTTTTTTAATCTTCTCTTTTAACTTTAAATATTTATCATGGTCCCAATAATCTTCATGCACACTAAAATGTTTAGATGAGAATAATTACTATTTTTTTTATCAAAATACTTTTCTCCAACTTTGAATGGTTTTTACAAATATGAGTGAATTTTCACAAAAAGTTTTAAGAACTTTTACACAAAAATGATATTGAAAATACACCGTGCGAGTTTCCAGCAAAGAGAAGTGGGTCACTAGTGGACTCGCTTAAGTATTACGTCTTTTCTAGTTAGAAATTTCTTAGACATGTACTTTCACATTTTTTTTTAAAACCTTCAAAGTCCAAAATTGTCTTTATTGTGTATGAGCATGCATTCTTATTTAGACCAAATGAAAGTCAACCAAGTGTTTTTGTGACGAGTCCTAGTTTTGTCACAAATAAAACTACTAACAAAGAACTAAAAGAAAGTAAATTAGACGAATTTTTAAGGTGAAAGTCCAAGTGATACTTGTGAGGTCCTTAGAACACTTTTATAAGTTTAAATGTTTATTTTACCATGTTTTAACTTAAGAGATGAGATTGTACTAAAATGTTTTTTCTCAAGATATAAAAAAAAAACAAAGAAAAACTCAAAAAGCAAGAAAATTACGACAAAGTTTCAACACAAATGCTTGATCAGCTATGGATTAGTTACAAATTTAGATGCTTGTGATGGAATTTTTCGTCACTAATTCACTTTGATGCTTTGTTATTTTTCTTTGTGTATTTTTGGTCCAGCTTTCAATTAAGCTATCCTCTCAAGAGTTTTAACTCTTCAATATATGTCCTTTTTCTTGTTTTTTATAGTCAAAAAAAGAAAAAGTAGCTTCAGTTATTCTTTTCCAACACCTAAAATACTACTTTAAAGATAGGTGAGTTTTCAACAAACATAGAAAGAGTTAATAATTTTCATTCCCACTTAAGACTAAGAAATTAAAATCAAGAAAAGATCAATTAGGAATAGATAAATTTCAAATGAAATAATATACACGAAAAACTCAAAAAATTCAAAAGAAACACCAATAAAAAGTGAAGGCAAAATTTAGAAGAAGGGCATTCCAAAGGAACTTAGTGAATAAATCTAGAATATGAGAACTAAAATAAAATATAAATGGAAGTTGAATAAAGAATATCAAAACATATACAATTGCAGTTTCTAATTGAAGTTAAAAACAAAAATTCAGTCAAAGATGCTTCACAATACAATTCAAGTCATAAGACAACTAAAAACGTAATCAAGTGCATCTAAGAGTGTAGAATATAGTGTGACTTGTCCTATTCTTTTGTTTTTAGTTTGTATATGCTTTGACCTAAATTCTTTTGCTTTTGTTCTCAAATTTTTCTTGTTGTCTAAAATCATTAGATCATTCATTTTATCTTTCTCCATTCAATTTTGTAAGCAACTTTGTTCAAATTAAACTCTTAATCAACTAGTAAGGTTGTGTTTCATGTTCAAGAAAGTGATTCCTAATTGATATTATAAATAGAGTCAACTGATCCCAAATAAAATTCAAAAAATAAAAAGTACATACAATAAGAAAAATAATATTTCTAATCAATTCTCATAAAATTTAGGTTTGAATTTTGTAATATTTTATTTTATTTTTATTTTCATTTTAGAAGGAAAATTTCATTTACTTTTTAAAAAATTAAAAAACAATCATTTAGTTTAAGTCTTTATTTTGCTCATAAT
>Ga0123340_1002485_pt1 | contig 16685 bp, 12 predicted proteins | sample SirMexnodulemix_FD_89961 | JGI IMG/M metagenome (GOLD analysis project Ga0123340, IMG submission 89961) | Root nodule microbial communities of legume samples collected from Mexico - Siratro Mexico nodule mix | ecosystem: Host-associated > Plants > Roots > Nodule | place: Mexico: Nepantla... | reverse complement strand
TTTTTTTTAAGAAAAGACCACGAAAGAATACCCATCATCATTTTAGAGAAGTTGGGTGGAAATTTTATTTATTTGTTAATATATTTACAATGGAGTTAACTTATGTGGAAGTTTCAATTGATCTTGGGTAAGGTGATTCAATGCTCAAAGTCTATATGGTAGATATATAATATAATAATCATTAATAATCTTTGACTAAACTCCATTTCTCCGTCATGGTAACACTTTGTTTTATCTTCCTTTTAACTATAGAGTGTACCTTATTTTGATTTGAATTCACCAAAGTATCTCTCATAATATACCAAATTATATGACGCTCAATATTTGAATTTAGAAGAAGATCATAATGTATTGTTTTCTATCCAAAGGCATGAAAAGATTCCTTTTAACCACATTATCCCCAAAAAAGAGGTTTAAAATATTCTTTCAATGGTTTTTTTTTTTTTCTCAGCTTACACTTCTTTTTACCCAAAAAGTTAATCTAAAATGAAGATTTTTATTTCAAATTAATTAATACAGGATTTATGTAAGGGTATATAGGATGGGGTTTTTTTAGTGTGCGAAAAGAAGACACTCCTTTTCTAATGTTTAAACAATACATACAATATATGAATTGTTTAAACATTCTTAGTTTTACGTATAATAAAAACTCCCTTACTTTAATAAATTACCCTTTTTTTTTCTTAATTTAAGGACACATTTTTCCAGCGTAAATAAACTAGATTAAGGACAATCGAACCACATAGAAAATAAAGAGTAGCTACAAAAATACCTAGTCTAGTTTGATACATTTTTCATAAGAAAAAATAAATAAAACACATTAAACTTTTCATAAGTTGAAATCAATTTAACTAACTAGTATTAAAGAAGCTGAATGAAAGAATTTATAAAAAATTAAAGTGTATAAATTAATTTTGTTATTATTTGATTCAACAGTAATTTAGTGTTTGATTTTAAAACTTTCATCATGCCACATCAACAAGTTCAAATGAAAGTTTCTTAACTTAAGAATTTTAAATTTAAGCTTTTATTAAGACATGTATTAAAAATGTTCTTAGAGATGATGCATGTGAGTTTCCCTTCTATTTCACATGTCTTATCATTTTTTTTTCCAAAGTAGAATATGTTGTATAAACTTGTAAACATAAGTTTACAAGTGATAGGTTGGATAATTTTTTATTTGAATTATAATAATGTAATCCATAACAAATATATAGGTGATATTCACTCCCTACATAATCTAGTTACTATAAACGAACATTGTTTCTAAACTGCAAAATCTGTCGATTAAGAAGTTTCTTCTTGCTAGAATACAAAAATAAAATTAGGTTGTCCATGACTATGGAATTAATTTGAAACATATAAAACACAAGAAGTGACCATTAAAATTGACTTATTATTTTGGTAATTAGTCCAATAAAACTAATATGTAATTTTATTGTATAATGAATTTTATTGTTAAGATATAAAGAGAGTCTAGTTTCAGAAAATTTAAATATATTTTATGATAACAAATAAAATTAAGTTCAGAATTAATATAAAGTTAAATAAAATATATTTTAGTACCAAAGTATATGCTAGTATTTTCTAATTTAATTAAAATAGTAACATATCTTATTACAATATAAAGTTTTATAAAAAAAACAATAGACATTTAAAATCTATATAATTAATAAAAATATTTTATTATCAGTCTTATTCAGCGTTCGAGTTGTTGTTATTTAAAATGATTTAATTTTGCAAGATTTGAGTGTTAAAATAAAATGACTATTTGTATTTAATTTTGTCTTGAATCTTGGTAAAAGAAAATTATATCTCCCAGATAAATAAACTTGCATATAAGAAATATATTATTTATTTAGATAAGCTTTGTATTTTCTTTCTATATATTTTCTTATGTGAATTGGAATACAAATTTACTTTAACAATTTAACAATTAACAAATTTAACAATTCTTAATACATATCGATTACATGAAACTATATATTATTACAACTCATCTAAAACTTTAATGATAATATAAAGTTTTGGTATATTAAAGGTTTATTAAGTGTGAATTAGTTTAAGTTATTTTAAATGAAAAGTAAATGTAGTTTATCACAACTCATAAAAAATCTTTGGACGACTTAAGACTAAATTACTTGTAAAAAAAAGTGTCAAAAGTTGAAGTACAGTTAGACGACTCATGAAAAAAAGCAACAAACGTACACGACTCATGAAGAATTAATAAACATATGAATAATAAGATGATTATGATCTCAACATATGATTTCAATGGTACATTGGAAACCTAAGAGAATAACTCACATGTTTGAAGGAATAACCTCACATACTTCAAGAAGTTCCTAACACACATACAACCTATTCTCTAAGCTATGTCTGCTCAATTTAGTGTGGTTGGTACAATTAACATAATTGCTCATATAAAGTGTGTCATTTTTCTCAACAAAAGAATTATTATAATGAAGTTTTAGCCTAAAGTCAAGATCTATGCTAAAAATATTTGAGACAAAGGACAACAGGAAAACATTAAGTCACAACAAATCTTTTTATGACACTTATAAATAGAAGTTTTCCATGATTATAAAGGTCGAATGATGAACTAATAGAAAAAATCTTATGTTCATAAACTTGCATTTTTCATTCTTTTATAACTTCTAGTGCTTAAGAAAAATTGCCCCCGACGACTTGTAAAGAATATTTATATTGTACATATGTCATGTGTGTAAAGTTATTTTCTAGATAAGGAGTGTTTGCATTTGATATCCACTCATTCAAGTGTAAAATCTTGTAAACAATATTTTATTTTTATATTGTTTGAAGAGACTTTATGTACTTAACTTGGAGAAACATTGTATACTCATGCTTAAACTCATGAGAAATTTAGCAAATAAACTTAGAGGAGATTTTGATAATTGTATAACCTAGAAGTGACAATGAAGAATGCTTGTAATTATGTATTTATTTAGTGGAATCCCTTGCAATTTGTATTGAAGAACTAGACTAGCTCAAGTTAAGGGAGAACCAATATAAAAATAAAAGTGTTGACATTATCTTTATATTGCTTGTGCATTACTTCTCTTGGTTATAAGGAAAACATTTTAGAAAGCTTTTGTGAACTATTTTAGAAAACTTAAATGAACTATTTTAGAAAACCTTTAATTGTTTAATAGGCTGATTGCGAAAATCTTCAAGGTGATTTTTTAGCTTTATTCAAATCCCCATTTTCTAGAACGAACCTTGTTTTTTTGGTTGATATTAAAGCTAACCTTTGGACTTAGTTCTTTTGAAGACAATAGGCAATGATCCTAGCTACAACAAAGAATGAAGGATAAGCCACAGACAAACTTATCTTGTTCAAGGGTGAAAAGTTTGATTACAAAAAACAACACATGATTGCATTCTTTAAATCATATCATATCAATATGATAAATATAGTTGAAAATGGAAACTACATCCCAATATAGGAGGACAACGAACTTGTCCCCAAGGTGTTATGGTGTTATTTATAGATGACAAAAAATAAAGATACTTGTTGAATTCAAAAGTAATAAACTCACTTATGTGTGCATTATCTGAGGAGGAATATTCATAGATGCATGCTTTCAAAAGCACAAATGAGATAAGTCTTCTTATATCCCACGGTAACGTATGATGGTTTCATATAAGTAAGAAGTAACAAGATAAGTCTTCTTACATGCTAGTGTGAACTCTTCAGTATAAAATCAAATGAAAACCCACAGAGTATGTTTATAAATTTCAGATCATATTGAATGAATTTGAGTATTTTGGCAAACATTATGATAATCATGACCATAATGATAAGATATTTAAGGTGGTTTTTTTAGCTTTATTCAAACTCTTCCTTTTTAGAACGAACCTTTTTTTTTAATTGATATTAAAACTAATCTTTGTCTTAGTTCTTTTCAAGACAAGAGACAATGATCCTAGCTACAACAAAAAACAAAAAATACGCCATAAATGGTGAAAAGTTTGACTAGTGAAAACAATACATGATTGTATTCTTCGAATCATATCATATCAATATGATGAATGTAGTTGAAAATGAAAACTACATCCTAGTATATGAGGACAACGAACTTGTCCCCATGGTGTTGTGGACATATGACCAAAAACAAAGATACTTATTGAACTCAAAAGTAAGAAACCTCCTATGTGTGCATTATCAAAGGTGGAATACTCAAAAGTGCATGCTTTTAAAGGTGCATGCTTTCAAAGGCATAAATGAGATGTTACACACTCTCGTGATAACATATGATGGTTCCATAGAAGTAAGACGTAACAAGTTAAAAGTCCTTTTACTTACTAGTATGAACTCTTTAGTGTGAAATCAAATGAAAACATACTAAATATGCTTAATAGATTTCAAATCATACATAATGAATTCAGGTATTTTGGCAAACATTATGATAACTATAACCATAATAATAAGATATTATGTAGTTTGCCTATTTATGGAGATCACAAGTCACAACTCTTTAGACGTCCAATGTTTGAATAACATGTCTATAAAATAACTTATTGGAATCTTAAAAGGTACATGAATTAAAGTTGAAGCAAATTGAATTAGTCAAGAAATAAAATTTTATTACTTTCAAAGCTTGCCACTCCAAATTCACACCCACCAAGGTGCTCAAAGTGGAAGACAAGGAAGAGGAATCTTCATTTGGAGTAGACTCAAAAATAGACGATGAAATCTCCTTCATTTCTCGAAATGTCCACCAAAGGTGGAAGAAGAAAAGAGGTTTTAAAAGACAAAGGGCCCAATCACAAAAAAATGGGAGCCCAAAGACAAGTAAACTTAAGTTGTTTGCTATAAGTGAAAAAAGTCTAAACATTTCATATTAGAATATCCAAAAGTAAGCAAAAGCCAAGAGAAACAATAACATACATTTAAAAAGGATGCGAAAAAGGTTTTAATGTCAATATAGAAAAAATTGCACAACAATAAAACTGAAAGAGGATATGCAGAGGAAACTACAAACCTTTGTTTCACAACTGAAACCTCGTCTAACATCTTATTTAGACAATAATAAAGAAAAGTTAGATATTTTTTATCTTCATTTTATAATAAAAGCATATCATGAGCTTCTTTCATTACAAGAAAAAGTTAAATTACCAACGAAATTTTATCGACGAAGCTTTATTCGTCAGTAAAATATCATTGTCGACGGATATCATCCATCGTTAAATTTATCGACGGATTTATCCTAAATCCATCGATAATTACCGACGGATTCAAAAATCCGTCGATAATTACCGACGGACTCAGAAATCTGTCGGTAAATTTAGATACAATCAATTTATCGACAAATTTTGGATGTTTCCGATGGATTTGTCTCGTCGGTAATTTTTTTTTTTTTGTAGTGTTTCTTCTTCCTCCCTTCTATCACAAGCATATTGCAAATCAAAGAGAGAAATTAAAAATTTGACTAACCAGGTTGGTACCTTGAAAGCTAAGTCTATTGTATCAAAAGCATCTCTTTTAATGTTGAAGAAGAACTCAAATCTTCACAACTTGAGTAGTCATTCTCAAGTGAGAAATGAAATAAGAGATTGAATCCATTGATAGGTTTTTCTTGAAACCCCTCTAACAAGAAGGGATTAGGATTTAAAGAAGAAGAGAAAATCTAAACCACATACATTTCACAAGCAAATTGCATAAAATACGTCTAATCATTTCGAAGCTAACGAGAATGCATATTACATAAACGATTGCCACAATCTTGTGTGATAGCCTATGCAATTATCTTTTATAAAACACTTAGTATTTATTTGCAATCTAAAAGAGTGAACTTAACATTGTATTTATCTAAGGATGTGAAACCTCCTTTAGTTAGTATTCTTGTGGTCTTTTAATCATTTTCCTTATAATCTTGTCTCAGTCAGGAATGAATGTTTGTGTTTGTCCAAACAATACTTGATTTTAGCCAGAAGTAGTTGTAATATCAAACAATACTTAATTTTAATCAAGAATGAATTTGATTTTAAACAATACTCAATTTTTATCCAAAAATGACTAAGCCCAAAAAATACTTAACTTATAACTTGAAGTGTGAATCTATTCAATGAAATTTAATCAAGTTGATAAGAATTAAAATAATCTCATTTATAAACAAACAAATATAGAAAAATCTAAAAAGCGTTAAAGAATGAGTCTTTCTTAAGATTTATAAAAATCGTTTTGATAATGATGTCATCAAAAACTGTCTTATCACTCTCATACTTAAAATCTCTTTCTTTTTATCTCATCAAAAGTTAAGTTGTTATTGTTGAAAACATTTTTTAATACATTTTTTCAATACATAATTTAACATTGGGTCTCGCTGGTTTAGAAGTAAAATACAGGAATTAGAAATAGAAGATGAGTTCATGGATCAACTTGAAGATTATGAAAATAGTTTTTTTCTTTTTTAGAGTAAAAGTGAAGAACAAATAGAACACAACAAAGGTTTACGAAATGAGTAGTAAAAATATTTTTCTTTCATGATGTCTCTTATATAACCTAAAATGACGGAAATATTGGGAATATTTTAATTTCAAAAATAATTATTAACGTTAACAAAAAACAGCAAATATGATTTCTGTTTTTTATTTTTTTTCTTTTACAAGTTTGTAACAAAATCTTTCATTTAAAAACAGGTTTTTGGTGCAATCCCAAGAAATAAGTTATACAAGTCGTCTTGAGAATGATAACGAACGAAATCATAATAACAATAAAGCATGATTTTGAGGCCTACATATAGACAACTACATTTTATTGAATGTCAGAAATCTTTGAAAGGAAAAGAATTAAAAATTTATAAAATGTTGTTCCTCAATCTCGAGTTTTAACGATTGCAAAGAAGATTCTTAAAACAAAGTATATTTCTAATATTCTTTGTAAAAAAACATATTACTATGAATGAAATAATTTTTTTTAATCTCTTATATGCCCATTACTTATCAACCATGTTACGTAAACAATATTCATCATAAACGTTGAAAATGATAAAATGTATTCATTGCCTATATTATTCATACCAAAAAATTAATAGGCTTACAGAAGTAATTGTCTATAATAATTAAAAAAATCATATTGAAAGTAATTAAACACTAATAACCATTATTAGAATCCACTTTTTACATCTAAGAAGGGTAATAAAAAGACTTAGATGGAGCCGTGGGTTGTAGATGATCTAACTAACCATTCTTTCAGAACGCAACTTAGAAAAACTATACTTAATCTGTAGCAAGAATATGCAGCTCAAACCTGTTATTGCCAACCCTTTTTTCTCGAATTAAGAACAAGTCCAAACAAAAAGTTTTGAGAGCATGTAAAATTGCAAAAAGAAATGTAGAAGGCACTTTTGTGTACCTAGTACCTTCGTGAAACATGACATAACTTGTTTAAGTAAACAATTCAGTAATCATAGTAATCATCCTTCTGATAGTGCAAACAAAGTTTGGTTTTAGAAAATGATATTTACAAATTGGTGTAAGCCATGACATGTAAGGTCAGAATTATGTAACAAATGGAGGGAGACCTGGTACGTGGTCACTTTGGTACATGCCCTGCAAATCCTAGGCAAGATGCATTGCTTGAGAACGATGGATTTCATCAGCATACGCTGAGGGAACATAGATTGCATGTAAAAGTGAGCTATGAGTGCGGCCATAGAACAAGTATATGAGTGCTCCTATTAACATCCATATAGAAACTCGTAGCCATGTACCAACTCTGAAATGCAAACACATGAATGGTTAGATGGTGATATTGGTGTCATGCATGCAACAAAACAGGAAGCATGGTTGTCAAGAGTTTTCTCACCCAAGGTCAATTAGTAAGTAGGTGTTTATAAGAATACATGCACTAGGCAAGAATGGAACAAACGGGCAAGCAAAACCTGAAAAATATAAGTTATCAAAAAACTATTGTGTTAGATTTGATGGAATCTTGTTATTGAGTTTTTATCAATTCATCAAAGTTTGGTAGGTTAGGAATTTTAGACTTGTGTACTACATATACCTCCTGAGTGTCCAAAGCTGTGCCTTGTATCATCTTGCTTTATGCAGGCCAGTACAATTACACTGCACAAAAGAAGAAGAACACCTATTCCACAAACCGCTGTCCGCAAAATCCTGCATATGTATCGCCAAAAGAGAACAGAAGTGATCATAAGAACAACACATGAATTTGAAGTCATCAAATTATTAACTCATTTTTTTTTTTTTTGCAAAAAAACATATATGCAGTATTCAGTTAGCATTCTTAAAAAAAATACCATCTGCACCATAACTTCAACACTAGTGAGGATTGTCAAAGTTGACAGACCTGGGACACCAGTCAGCTGAAGCCCCACTGGTAAGAATTAGAACCCCTATACATAGAATGGCTATGGTCCATGCAGCAAGTTTTCGCCTAGATTTCTCATTCTGTTCATCTGTAAAATCAACTCCAAACTTAAGTTTGTTAATTTACTTAGGCAGATCAGTAGAAAGCGGAGGCAAAGGTTGATACAAAGAGTACCAATGTATACCAAAACATTATTGCAGAAAATTTATTACTAAGATTGAAACTGAACATAACTTAGGTGGAGTTTTTAAAGTATTTTTGGTGCTGTTTTCCGATCAGAATTAGATTTTCACTCGAGTAATCAATCTTGACCTTTAAAATCACCTTAATTACACTGATTACTAAGATGAAACTGGTTTTGATTTGAAAACAATACTAAAAGTACCTAAGGAATTAAATGGAAGTTTTGCCAGTATCTGAAATAGAGATTGAAAATTTTAAAATTGAATTGCTTAAAAAAGAGAGAAGATACAAAAAAAATCTAAAACAAAAACGTGAGTATTAGGCTGTTCATTGACCTTTCAAGATACTCTTTTGAGCCAATTAGCGGATCCCCATCAACTCGGGTGGTCCACATTTACAAACTCTAATTGCATCAAATCAAATGATTCAAAAATATTGCTAGATTATTTCTGTCAATGTTCTAGTCAGCCTAACTAATTTACAAAGCCAATCCCATTTTATATAAATCATAACCTGTAAAAGGTGTGTTCTATACATAATTTGTCTAATGCAGACCATATAGTATGTATTTATACCAATTTACAGAATCAAATACATTAAATTCTTGCCTAATAATCAGGGATCAATGATCCTGATTTCCTAGAATTTGTAACAGCTAATGATTAACAAATATGTAACAATAAATGACTGATTACATTCTAACACTCCCCCAAAAGCTGGAACATATATATCATATACACCAAGCTTGTTATAAATGTACTGAACCGGGGGCCTCTAAGGGACTTGGTGAACATGTCAGCCAACTGGACACTAGCATTGACAAAATCAGTAATGATTTCTCTAGAGAGCACCTTTTCTCTAACAAAGTGACCATCAATCTCTGGTTAGGTTCTTTCATGGAAGACCAAGTTTGATGCAATGTGAAGTGCAACTTGATTGTCACAAATTAGCTTCATTTCATGGATGTTCCCAACTTTTATTTGTTGTAGTAGTTGCCTAAGCTAGGTAAGGTCACAAGTGGCTGCTGCCATAACATGATATTTTGCTTCTACACTAGATCTAGCAACTATGTTTTGCATTTTGCTTCTTCATGAGACCAGGTTTCCTCCGATAAGAACTCAATACCCATAAGTGGATCTTCTATATGATGGTGATCTTGCCCAATCCCACATCAAAAGTGAGTTTTAGTATTGCCAATAATCCTTGTCCCAAAGATTTCTTTTTGTGTATAGAAGAATACGTGTCATAGCATCCCAATGGCTATCAGAAGGGGCATTTAGAAATTGACTTATTACACTAACTGAGTTTGGTGATAGTGAGATAAATGAGTCTGCTTGCAGGCATCGATATCTTTTCCGGTCTTTCAATGGCTCCCCTTGAATTGGAAGAAGCTTTATATTGGTATCTGTAGGAGTATCCCAAGGACAACAATCAAGCTTACCACTTTCAATGAGAATGTCTAGTGCATATTTACATTGATTAATGACAATGCCAGAGGAAGATTGGGCTACTTCAATGCCTAAAAATATTTGAGAGAACCTAAATCTTTGGTATGAAACTACAATGAAAAAGGTGCTATTTAAGGTGCCGAATACCATAAGAAGAATGAGAGAGAAGACAAAATGATTAGCCTCACACCTAGTCATGCCAAACTATATGAAGGCAGAACTAGAACGATTAAATCATGCCTAGGGAGATTGCTTCAATCCATAGAGGGTGTTGCTAGTCTAATGTAGACTACACAATATGTATTTATACTAATTTACAGAATCAAATACATTAAATTCTTGGCTAATAATCAGGTATCAGTGATCCTAATTTCCTAGAATTTGTAACAGCTAATGATTAACAACTTTGTAACAGTAAATGACTAATTACATTCTTAACACTATATATATATATATATATGAAGATACATCTACCCTCTGAATTTTCTCTAAAAGTCATTCCAATAAAGGCAGAAGAATCAAACAATAATTACCTTTGGTTATTTCTTGTATGATTAAAGGGTGTCCAAGAAGAGCCTCTGACTTGTCATGTAGATGGCTATCCTCACTATAACTAGCAGGATCTACAGGACTTGTGGCCCTATCTTCCCCAATATGACCACCAGAATGCCCCAATAATTGATCAACAGATGTTAGAAGTGAAGACGGAATGGGTACCTCATCAGGTGGAACGTATCTGATTATCAAAACTGAAACTGCAACTGTGGTAAATGCAAGTAATGTTCCCACGCTAACCTGTATTTCAAAAGCAATGAATATATCAATTTATGTTTACAATTTTCTATGAAAGATATGTCTCTTTTCATCTCAATATGTTAATACTTAACTCACCATCCCTGCTAATTGGGAAACATCCATAAAGAATGCAAGAGTAGCTGCAAAGACACCGGTGACAATGGTACTTTTCAAAGGAATCTGTGTGCCTTTATGGATGTCCGAGAAGAAACGAGGCAATAAACCATCCCTAGCCATTGCCATAAAGACGCGTGGCTGCAAAACATAAGATATATTTAACATGTGCAAGAGACATAATTTATAATAACTATTATATTTGCAGCATATCTAATTCGTAGTAGACATGTATATTTGTATACGATATTCAAGAATCAATTAAAAGATACCTCTATTAGTTGCTATACATGCTGACACTTGTAAATGCAGAAAAAATTATACACAAAATAAAGACATGGTAACTCACACTATTCTTATGGAAGTCATGCAATTTGTACAAAAGATTAAATCTAAGAAACAACTCAAAAGAGAAAGAAAGATATGTTTATACTACTAGCAATGTTGATGAAAGCATTAGAAATGAATCATGACTTTGTGTTAGGCTTCCCGCGAAAAGAACCAAGAAACTCTCACAACAATCGTAAAAACAGGAACACCAAGAATTCTATTATTATTCTCAACTCAAACAAATGAGAACAACACCAGTTTACAAAGGAACACATTTCCTTTCACACAGGAATACCCTGTCAAAATGCAAAAGCATCCAAAATGTCCCCCTCAAAACATAAGGTTGGTCTTTATATAGACCAACCTCAAAGACTAACAAAACAAACAACCTTTCCTGCCAAACAAACACACACACCACCACCCTAACTACCTCATTCTTTATTTTTAAATTTCCTCCTATGATAAACTCTCCAAACTTCCTCCTTTTCATGATCTTTCTGCCTAACATTTTGCTAGTCAAAATATGACCTTACACCAATGTTAGAACATCACTGTGCCAGAAAAATAAAGCTATTTCATCAGAATTTTATTTTTAAATAATAGAAAGGGGAATATGATATAAAGCAAAGACAACATCATTGAAACACATTGTCATATAATATTTTTAATTATCAGATTCAGATTATATATATGAATAAGTTATTTCTAATATTTTTACCATATGAAAAAGGGAACACGTAAATTGAATTGCTAAACAAGAGGATACAATTACTCTACTGGAGAGTAAAAGACACATAGGAAGCTTCCGATTAGTGTACTAAGAATCTTGTTTGCTGACTTCCCGTTACAGCCTTTCATCTCTTATTTGACCAAAATATGCAGGATGTACATAATGACAACAAAATAATTGAATAACAAATTAGGGCTTAAATGAAGTTTAAGAGTAACTTTTGAGGTCGTAAAAAAACAAAACCAAAATCTAACAATCATAACTACAATAATCAACAGATATGCTAAATAAATAAATTTAGATATGCTAAATAAATAATCTTAAACGCTCGTTTGTGTACCTGAGGAAGAACAGAACCCAGCAGACTGGCAAAAAGAGCAGTAACAGCTCCAGTTGTTATTATATACCTGTCAGAGGTAAAATGGAGGATGAAGCATAATATTCATGAGACATGTACTCTAACAAGTAAATAGTGTGCTTCAGCAAACCTTACACTGCCCATTCCATCCCATAAGTAGAAAATGCTGAAGAAATTGGGGTATCAGGGTTCAAGTCATAATATGGTACTAAACCAACAATAACTGCAGCTACAAGCATATACAGAATGCAACATATAGTTAATGCAATTGATATGCCAATTGGCAGGTCTCGTTGAGGATTTTTCACCTGCAAGACAAAAAAACAAAATCCATTGACATAATAATCTTCAAGTGAATATTGTTAATCACAAGACCAAAATCCAAAGGCCATGATGCATTTGAGATATTCGAACCACCAGACAGGAATATTGATATAGCCAGCCACAACACATGGAAATAACTAGTTATAGATCTTCTACAAATAATTTTATTTCCATTTTTTTGTGTTCCTTAGAGAGACCAACAATTGCCCACAAGCTTATATATCAACTTTCCCAAGCAAATAAATAAGAAAGGAGTGTCAATCACCACTGTTTTAGTAGAATGTGACAGCTTCAAAGAAATACTCAGACTGATTAGAGTAGTGAAAAGGTTTTACTGTAAAAGTCAGGATTTTATCCAAAATATTAGATGTGTTCTTCAACAAATAACAATGCATGTATGCTAATTTGATGTGCCTTGCATTTAGGTTCTGCCAATACAAACAACACACGACTTAAAGGTTAGTTCCCCAAGTCAACTTTTACCTCCTCAGCTGTGCTGGTCACGGAATCAAAACCAATGTATGAAAAGAAAACTATTGCAGACCCAGCAAACATCCCATTCACTCCATAAGGAAAATACCTGAAATAAAAGATAAATTTCAATGATATCACAAGAGGTTCGCAATATAGATAATGACCTGAACATTGCAGACACAAACACACCCATTACCCGTTGGAGAGTTCATATCCAACCCACCCAGACTTGAAACCTAGATATCCACCGACTAAAATGATGAAAAGCATGACACCAACATTTACTGTTGTCACAATAGATTGTGCCATTGAACTCTGAAACATTAATGTTATATAAAATAGGTAAGTGAAAAACAAAAGAAAAGAAAGCTGCTGTTTATGTATATATTTTATTTCAAAAGCCATACCTCCTTGATTCCAAGGCATAGGAGAAAGGTAACAAGAAGAATTAATGCAGCTGCACATGGATCAACCACAATTCCAAGACCCGGTAATGTGTGTCGAGCCAAAAATAAAGGTAGGTTTTCCTCTCCACCAAAAAACAAGGCCTAAAATAGTCAATAACAGAATTAATACAAAAAAGCAAATTGTTAATTAAGTTGCAATTGTTGGATAGAGTAAATATGTCACCAATTAGAAAAAAAGGAACATTCCTAAGGAAAAATATGGTTACAGTGTAGGAAGTTACCATAGCATATTTTTTATTTATAACAATGACAAAGAATCATAATTGGGTATGATTGAAAGCAGGCCAAAATACAAAAAATGAAGATGACATCAATAAAAGGAATAAAGAAAGAAATCTCTCATATGTGCAACCTTTGGTTTTAACTACTGAATCAGTGTATCCATATAGATTATCCTTTCAGGTAAGTAGTTCTCTAACTTAGCATCACAGTTCACTAAGCGGATCTGGGTTCAAACTTTAAACATCCGTCCCTCTAGTACAGGTTCTCACTGTTAAAATAAATTCCAGAATGAATAAATGATAGAACTATGTTTTGTCCACTGTTTCTATCCACTGAAGTTTTGTGAAAATTTGATATAAACCGTGCTTGGAATTCCCTCAACATAAAATCTTAATATGACAACCACATCATTTGGCAAAAGGTCACCTGATTTCATTTCATTATTCTCTGGAGTCTGCATAAAAAATAAAGATCATGTAACCCAAATATTTGCAGTGGTAGCACCATGTTTGGTCTTTCTCAGGATTTCCTCTTCTACCTTCTTACTAAGATCATGGGTAAAAACTCCAAGCAGATCACAAAATAAGTTTGTAATCAAGTAGACCAAGTATTTAAATACATTCACGAATCAGGATAACCATGTCAACCAATTTGTGATTCCAGATTCCCCAAGACTTGTACCTTTTCAACTACATCTTTAGTGCATTCCTAATTACAATGATGCCATGAACATAAAAAGAAACAAAGTTTAGAGTTTAAAAACTGGGAAAATAGTATAACACACCAGATTTGGTGTTATGCCACGAGCAACAGCAGAAGCACCAATTGTATATTCTAGAATCAGAGACCAACCGACCAACCAAGCCACCCTGAGATCAATAGCAATGTTTAAATCGTGAATTCACTAACTATGATGAAAAATAAATAAACAAAACATAACCATTCACAGTATAAGTTGCTAAATTCACAAAACATATTTTCAGCACACATGAGTAGATTGCTTAACCATTAAACCTAATGTTGGCATCAGTAGAGCACTACATAGTTCTGTTAAAGTGCTGATAACTTGACAAAATATACACGTAAGTAGTTCAATTAACCATTATACCTAAACTTTTGCTCCAAGATGGGCAAAGCTGTAACTTACCCTTCTCCTATGCATATGTATGTATAATGATAAGCACTGCCAGCAGATGGGCACCTACATGCAAGCTCTGCATAGCAAAAGGCTGACAGTCCAGCAGCTATTCCTGCAATGAGAAGTGATAACACAAGTGCTGGTCCTGCTTGCTCTCTGGCAACTGTTCCAATGAGAATATACACTCCAGCTCCTATGGTAGCTCCAACCCCTGATTTTAAAGAATGATCAGCTAACTTGGAAAGTAAATCTTTTGTTTGCTATAAAGAATCTAAAGCAAAAGTACACTAGAGAAAACATAAATTAAAAGTAAGCAACTGCTCATATCATCATACCAGGCCACAATGTTTCTTGATTATAACAAAAAATCAAGTCAATAATCAATTTTATCCTTAAACTGTTCCTCTCTCTCCTAAATGGTTCCTCACATAAAAAGAAGAAGAAGAAAAACTATTCAAGCAGTCTTAGAAGTATTCGAATTCATGCAAAGTAGTCCTCCAAATATTTAAAAGCTCTTCAAATTGGTTGCTAAATTTTAGAGAGATACATCAACTTAAGGATTAAAGAGACAGATAATCAATACTTCTAAGTATTAATTAAATACTTCAGAGACTATTTAAGAGAGAGGATAGTATGAGAACGAAATTGATGTTTTATTCACCAAAATTCAGTAAGGCTATTGCAAATCCATATGAAATCACTATGAAGCAGAAAATGAGTTTTCAAAATGGCTTGCTACATTAAAAAGAAATGTAGTATTGAACAGACATGAGCACAAACTACAACATCAGATTCTCCAAATGTCCTTTTACTGAATTCATCAATCACAATCATTAGTCTAATTTTCTTTCTTCCTTCTAGGAATTGAACAGTAGTTACCAATTCCAACGAGATCAACAGCAGATAATTTCCTAGCCAATTGGCTATGTCTCCTGGCGTGAACAGAATCAACTTGCTTCCTCCTAATCAAGCTTCCAAAACCCCTAAACCATCTTCCTCCTCCCCCCGAATCAACACCGCAATTTTCATCCCTCACAATCATTATCCAAAACCAGTGCAAGTATTATCAGGTATTGATACCACTTTGGGTCAAATTTATTTATTTTTCAGAAAGGAGAAAACTTTGATGAATCCCAAAAATCTTTTGCCCAAATAAAGACCACCCTTTTGCTTATACAGGGAGAAAGAGAGAAGACTGAAGCGAGATGGAAGAGTCGCAATTCCGTGCAAAATTCGTAATATTATGACATAGGGATATGGATGGATGAGAAATATGACAGCGTGAACTGTTCAGTTCAGATCATAACAATTTTTTTTTTCCTCATATATTATGATATAGGGATATGCATGAGATAGCGTGAACTTTTCAGCTCGGATCCTAACAATTAATTAACTTATAAATAAATAAACGAGTATTTAAATGTTGAGTTTAAACCCTATACCCTAAAACATAATTTGAAAGAAAACTATAAACTTTAAAAGTTACTTGTTTAACTTATTTGTAAACCGATTGCTTTTATTAAACTGTTTTTTCAAAGTTGTTAATAAATTTGTGCTATAAACTAAATTGAAAATCAAATAAAGATTATTTTTTTCATTTTAATATACATAACATTAAAATGAAGAAGAAAAATAAAAGTGCATTCATGATAAGACTGACTCAAGATCCAAATAAATAAAATAACCACTTTAATCTTAAGATCTTAAAGGCCTAAAATAAAATTTAATATTAATACATTATTATAA
>Ga0123340_1002480_pt1 | contig 16696 bp, 10 predicted proteins | sample SirMexnodulemix_FD_89961 | JGI IMG/M metagenome (GOLD analysis project Ga0123340, IMG submission 89961) | Root nodule microbial communities of legume samples collected from Mexico - Siratro Mexico nodule mix | ecosystem: Host-associated > Plants > Roots > Nodule | place: Mexico: Nepantla... | reverse complement strand
TATATATATAAACACTTTTTAAAAAAACTGTAAATAAAAAAAATGGTCATTCAGACTTGGGAATTAAAAGCATAAGAAAAGGTAGTGAACATCATGATTACTCTACACCATGCCATTGTGCCATACAGAAGCGGTAGGGATGAGGGAAGCTAAAGCCTTTGAAAATCTTTTCCAGAATTTATTCAAACAGAAATATCAAATAATCATATCTAAAGAATATATTATACACTGTTAAACATATTTGTATAACTTGGTCCATTATTCAAGGATTCAATCTTGGCAACTTCATTAAACGTAACTCTTCCAGTTTATTTTGTTATTCATTAATCCTAGTAAATATTGCAAAAATAATATCAAAATGTAGACAGGGAACTACTTCAACAGCTAATGATAATTGGGATTAAATTTTCTTCAAAATGTGTGCTTTAGAATAAAAGATACAAAATTTATTATTTTTAAAATATGTTTAAAGCTTTTTTGCAAACATGAACTTAGATGTCTGAATCTAGTCTTGAGTAGTTGCATAGGACTGGTTTCCCAATTAAAGTAATACTTTTAACAATGTCGTATTCAGTCAGTGGAGTTTTTATAATGCAGACTGATATAATTAAACATCATAAATAGTTGTTACTTATTCATGTAATTTCTTCAAAAGATGGCAAAATTGTTATTGGATAAATCTATCAATTTGTAATAAAATAATGCACAAAGAATTATTGAATACTAGCTCTTACGAAATACAAATTTTTTTTAAAGAGACTAATTTTGTTGGAGAAATGACAAAGAGTGTGGTTTATGATGATAACAGTGCATTTATAATACAAATAAAAGTAAATGCAAGTTGAAAGAGTATGAACTTAACGACATAAAGGAGCTGACAACTATGGATTTTTTTTTTTTTTTGAGAAAAAGAAACTGCAGGTTTTGAGGTGGTTGAATCATTAAAGCGATTTGCATATTTTTGGCTTTTGAATCATTAAATCGATTTCTAATTTCAACTAGAACTTAGATGAAACGGTTGAAACCCTACTGCAAAATATGATTACATTGGATTTCCTGATAGATAAAAAATGGCGCAGAATATTTCTGAACGTGATCTTATAGTGGGAATTGGAGTGACCATACACAAATAAGTTGTGGGGGCATATCTTAATCATAAAAAGGAATCTGTGTGATCAACTTGCTAGCTCATATACAATACAACTGAGAACTCTCTTATATTTACAAATGACAAAGGAGGGAGAAAAAGGAGAGTACCTTACCACAACCACCACCACCAATGCTAAAAAAATGGCAATTCTGAAAGTTCCTAATGATTGCAAGTTACAAAGTTATAGAGCTTTTGAGTGAGTAAATAGTGTTAAGGGCTTTAGCACTGTGTCTAATCTCAGTTGAGATGGAAAACTTTTGCATCAGGATTTGTTCAAACCATTACTTTGCCAGCTAATTACTTGGTGCTGTGATGAGTTGTTCATGTTAGAGGTAGTGGTTCCATTTGTGTAGCTTGATTTACAAGACATTTATCGATGGACATTGAAGACTCCTGAGTGTGCATTGTTGATGCTACATTGTTAAATGCAGAGGGGGTACTAGAATACTATCCAGTTATGTTTGGAGAGGTTCAGATGCAGCTTTATTTCAATGAAAGTTAAGCAAAGGACATTATCTGCACAATAAAGAGTTCTCTGCACCTAACCTTGTAGAATGTAGACCCAAGAATAACATTATGTGCCAGATTGTAAAGAAACATGGGTTACATCAGAAGTAATATTTTATTTTAAACTTTATTGAAGTATTGAACCCCCATCCACAACTTTTTTTTTACATCAAAGTTGTTTTGAAATATCAGCTAATATAATTTTAAATAAATATTTAGAATAACACTGAGATATCAATTAACATGGTTTTACGTAAATTTTCATATTTTATTTTTAGAAAGCGAAATTGATTTAGTTCAACGTTAATTTGGAATTAAGATGACTATAAATAGATAGTGCATTGCATGAACAAACTTTAACCCATTTGACTAATAAATTTAGAAATAAAAAAACCAAAGATATAATAACAATTTACTTCAAAAGCTATTTTACAAAATTTAATTCAAAGTTAATTTTACAAATGCGCACCCAAACACAAACTTAGTTTTCCATCAGGATGAGTTCTTCGCATGAAATTTCCTGAAACTTAATTGACACTTTGATCAAGCTAAAATGCAGACTCAATCATATATGTTTCATTAATGAGAATTGGAACACTTGTCATCGCAATTTAATGAAGCAGTATGCAAACTATAAATTCTATAATTTCGTCATATTAAATCTTCTGCCAACAAATTCAGCTTTGATTAAAAAAAATGTTACTAATGGGAACAAACTAGACTAATGCTTGACAATAAATTACCAAAAACAAATACAATATAGAACAATGCTAAGCAATTGCATAGTTAGTTATTAACTCTTTTCCCCACTTTCTAGCAAATTTGTTATCATTAAGGATCACCCTGCATGCCAACTTGAAGGGAAAATTTCAATGCAACTTCCACTACTTAAAATATAAAGACAGGACCATGTTTAAGCATAAGCCGCCAAAGATTGTTAAGGGGTCACAATTGGGAGCAAACAGTTTAATTTGATTGCCCTGGCCTGGTTACTAAAGGTGAGCTCAAATCACCAATCTTGGCTCAAACAGAATGCTTTAGGGGTGTACTAGAGCTAAAAATAAATAGGAGAGAATTTTGGAAGAAAATTACTAACAATGGTTTGGGGTGTTTAGTCTAGTGGAACTCACCCTTACTCTACTCTCAATTCTGGTCTCTTGTAGTTTGAAAATAAGCTCAAACTAATTCTTTCCCCACTTTTCACATACACATCTTTCCACCAAAAAGCTCAAGGCCTGAACTATCAAAACCTTTCCACCCCACTCCACTTTCACTCCCCACCTTAATTTCTACTTTTCTAACCAAGCATGCCTTTAATTTTCTTTTTCACTGTGTTCTATTAAAGGACTCAGATCTTTTCTGAAGCATCGAATACTTAGACTTTGCTATCGAGGCAAAAATCCAAGTTATAACGAAAACAACAAAAACGGAACTAAGGACAGACGGATTTTGATCACCATATGTCCGTATTAATGCTGATGTATCCATGCTGATTGAAGCAAACCTTTCATCGGACTGTCTTCCACTGTACATAAAAAGATTGGTAAGAGCCTTATCTATGTTATTCATGAAGGATGGTAGTGTAGTTTTCTTACTTTGTTTAAGATAAATTACGAAGTCCAATTCTAAACAGTCATCTGAAATTATTTATGATTGTTCCATCATCATTAGCACATATAGCACAGCTAGGATATACCTTAAGAAGTTCTTGATCGATCCCCATAGAGAGTCAACATTTTTTATTCCCTTGCTTGAGCCATCACCCCTTGAATCCCTCCTCTTTGTGAATTCATTGAACTTTCCTTGAGGTATTCCTGGAAAGCAGTTAAAAAATAATCCTGAACAATTTTTCTAGTTAAAATATGTTCAGCATAATTTTAACCTGTAATACATTTTTAATTTCAAAAGTATCCGATTATAAAGAACTAATACCATTGTCACCCGAAGACAGTGAATCCCTTTTGTTAGAAGCTCTTAGTGAAGCTAACTGCTCAACAAGCACACGTTCGGTGTCACTAGTACAAGCACAATTTAAAGATAAAAGGAAATCATAACTATAAGAAATTTAACATAAAGCCGCATATACAAGTAACAAAAGTATTCAATTAAGAAGAAAGCATGATGTGTATTGTAGGCAATAGACTGTGAAGTAATATGTTCTCAATATTCTCATGAAGGTGGAATGATCATTGCAAACTGCATATCAGTCTATTGTAAATTTGTAACTGCAGGAAACTGGGATTATAAGACAAGGAGTAATTTGTTCTCCAATAACAACGGTAAATGAAATCCACAGAAGTGCAATAAAGATTTTGGCCTCTAATCGATAAGGGAATAAAATATATACTAAAAGTTGCTGCTCTTGGGAACCTCAAGCGAAGAACAAAAACTAAGAAACTTCCAGTACATGCAAAACTCTAAACAAGACAATCTATGATGAACTCTCTCTTAGGGGATATAAGAAACAATGCTAAGAAAAATACAGACCTGACATCCTTTGGAATAAGAACATTCACAATGAAGTAATGATTGCCTCGAACAAATGGTTTATTCATGTCTGGAACTCCCAAACGTGACAACTTCACTGAATCTCCAGGTTGAATCCCTGAAGGAATATGAAGATCCCGTAAACCTTCAACAGTATCTACCTGAAGTCACCTCAGTTTGAAGTTAAAAAAGCCTTCAAAGACACAAAAGCTACAGGATATTCCTCAATGTCATGAATGATTTCACTGAACTATTCTTGAAAATGCAAACAGAATTTAAAATTGTATATGAGCTCTGCCTTTAAGCACATATAAGAAATGGCTCAATTAATATTATAATAATAGTGAATAGTTCCTACCTGAACTACTAAGTTTAACGTAAAAACAACCTTCAAAGACAAGACAAGATATTCCTTAATTTATCAATGATTTAAATTCTTTTCTGAGCCTGAAAGGAACTACAGAAAGATTAAACTTGTGTATTATCACATCTAAAAAATGGATGAAGTAATATTATCGGCTCCTAAAAGATCATAATACATTAAGTAACAATTTCAAATTAAGGGTGAAAATGGACTAGGCTTGGCTAGACATTACAAGGCATAAGCTTGATATATCTTGAAAGTCTATTATTTACAAGCCTAGTTTATAGTATGGTCTGAGTAAGCCTCCCTGTAAATGGGTTAATGAGACTAAACTTACATGTAAGATAACAGACTAAAACTTTTAAATTAACTAAGTCCATAATTTCAAAAGATTACACTAAAAAAATAATATCATTAGGCTTTAAAAACTTTTTGTATGGTTAAAAGTCTAGCCTAACTAAATAGGTTTCTGAAAATTCAAGGTTTAACGTGGTATGCTTGGTGTGTACAAAGCCATAGGCCAATTAACAACTTGACCTGTTTCCATTCCCGATGGAACTCACCATAAGTGCTTACTGAAGCATGACCATCTGTGTCCATAACCACATGGATGATACAGAATTACCGATTGTTCCCAGCAAATAGCATTGATTTGAGTCAAAATAACGAGATACACTTAATGAAGGACCTCATCAAACAAGATTATAATGCTGTACTTACAATTGCACAATTTTTGTTGATAGATTATCATGGCTGCAAATAATTCTAATAATTTGTAAAATAAAATTTACACCCACTTATATACTATAATTTTAACCATATTTCTAGTTGACGTGGAATCTCTAACACCTCACCTCACACCAAAGACTCAACATTTTGAGCACAGACTGAGTGACCCAATAAAGGATGGTTTGATAGGCCAACAAACCTTGTTATGATAACATTGATATAAATTGAGAAAACTCTTGCTCTTTATTATTATTATTATTATTATTATTAAAAAATTCCCTTTATCCAAATATGAGGCAAATAATATTTTTACTAATTACAAACAAAATAACAATTATCAAGTTCTAAATTATGCACATAAGGGGGAAATTCATTGTATTCCTTCTTGGATTCTCTCTTCCCAGAGTGTCCCGTCCTCCATGATTTGTTTTGTCACTAGTCCTTTCAACACTCACATCTAAGGGCAATCTTAAGATTTATGCATCACTCTACGAAATTTGTTCAAGACAAATTGTTGTTCTCAAGCAGTGATTACAAAGAAAAATTATTAGAATTGTTTGTGGCCAAGGTAATCCATCAAGAAAAAACATGCATAAGTTGTGCTATAATCATATTTAATAAGGTCTTTTATTAAATGCATCTCCCATAATTTTGTTACAGATCAACGACCCTCAACATTGATTCGGAGAAATCCCATTGATAGATTTCTTTAGTGGGTCACATCCATATTTCGTCAAATATTAGGCCAACTCTAGTTGATCGCTTATGAGTAGGCTATTTAGGTCTAAAACAATTTTCAATTGTATCATATATAACTATTGAATGGTTGTGTGCATAATTAATATTCTAATTCATATTATGAGCTAAAGTCAGAACTAATACCTTTGAGTTTTTAATCTTGTTGAATTTATCCTAGTTAAGTCAGTGTTGAGGAGAACCAGTCTTCACGGCTTGGCATCACTTAGAGAGGAGCTTTAGATCATGTGGTCACCAGAGAAAAACAGAGGCGGTCGAAGACAGTAGGTGGGGGTGGAAAGCGCTTGCTTGTCAGACAAGACAGGTGGAGCAGGATCAACCCGCTTTGATAGCAACTTAAAGAGAATATATGAGAAAAAGGGTTTGAGAGATCTTAACTTAATCTCTCTACTTGTTCAAATTCATATATTTGTAAGGATCAGTGGCTTTCTACAAAACTTAAGAGGTAAAAAAACAACTTAGGATACTAGGTTACAGATAGATGCAACTATAAACAACTTTTGCTCAGAAGATGATATAAACTTCTAACAAGTCAAAATCTCAACAATTGACAATTTGGGTATTACTATTATCCAATTGCACCTCACTAACATAGATAAAGGCATTCCACTGTCGCAAACCTATAATTAATACTAGCCTTGACATGAGTAATATAGGAAGGCGTATAATTCTAGATATTTACTGAGATACTTTTACTAGAGAAATGACTTAAATAAAACTTGGGCAATTCTTGTCTTATAAATTGATTTGGTAGAGCAAGTTAGGGTCTTAGCAGAACACTAAGATGATATCGAAATCTATATTAGATCTATTGTTGGGCTACCTACATTGCTGTGCTCCAAGCCCATAACCCTATGTGTGAAGGTATTGTCTTGGAAAAGTCCCATAATGGTGGACCTATGGTCACCCCTAGCCTACCTTAATTGCAACCTTGATGGGTTTGCTTAGTCTCACAGCAATGCTCACTTTACAAGCTAACTTACTGGAGTTAAATTATACTCAAAGTCCAAATTCTAGGTACATCAATATCAAAACAAATAACCAAAGACAACTAGGGATGTGACTTACATAGTCATATAAAAACTCTCATAAGATCCTAATCAAATAACTGATATTACCTTTTTAATTGACCCCAATATTGCATCTGTGAAGTCAATGTTAATCTTTGAGTACAAATGAAGACCCTCTCTCCAAATTCCTTGCTTTTCGTCTACATGCAGGACAACCAAAAGATCCCCAGTAATTTGCCTGAAATAAAATGTGCCAAATTAATAGCACTTAGATAAGTTGAACTCTCAGGGAATCTGACCAACCAGGTTGCAAATAAATAGGCTTTTGAAAATGAGATTCAATTTTATTTTTAAGTAACTTCTTGTGTCTCAAATTAAGTGATATCATTTTCTATTATGACACATGATAATCTGGAATGGTTTTGAGGTAATCTGTCATCAATAGTTAATCATCGTATCAGCCGATCTGGTTAAACTAGTAGTAAATTGATAATTAAGAATAAATGAACAAAATGGGACAGTTCCTCAACTTGGTTGTAGGAGATCTTTGGGTCCTTCATTTGTGACTTTATGGTAAATGAGTTGGTGAGTTTGCTTAAAACCGTGAATATGAACAGAGTAATTACACATTTAATGTTGGCAAGTTGACTATCCAGATTTACAAAACCACGTCATATTTACTTAATGAATGATAATAAAGTAGATACTTCACAGTCTTTATTACAACTCTATTTTCCATTTATTAAAACTGTGAATATGGACAGAGTAATTACACATTTAATGTTGGCAAGCTTACCATCCAGATGTAGAAACAATGTCATATTTACTTAATGAATTATAATAAAGTAGATACTTCACAGTCTTTATCACAACTCTATTTTCCTTTTATCAAACTGACAAACCCAAGTAGAAACATTGTTCGAAGTAAAAAATTCATTGGAATCCTTCTAACCTCTTCTTATCAAAATTCCCTTGTCCTTGAATTTGCATTGTGTCTCCATCACTGACTCCAGCAGGAATGTCCACTTCAATTGTTTGTTTAGATTGCACCTGACCATTGCCATCACACTTTCGACAGTAATCTGTGATTATTTTACCAAGGCCACTACATTTAGAGCAAGTAGAAACCTGAATATCACATGTTCCAGATATCACCTTGTTACGTCTCAGATAATATAAATACCATTGGCAACACGGTTGCTAACTAATTAAATCTATTTAATTTAGATTACCTGAGATATCATTCCAAAGGGTGTTCTCTGACTTTTCATTTCTCCCCCTCTGCCACCACAATTTGTGCACTGCTTAATGCAATTTTTTGATTTAGCTCCCGTACCATCACACGTGCTACATGTCTGAAAACAGGAAACTTCAATCTCCCTCTGTGCTCCAAATATTGATTCTTCAAAGCTCAAATTAAGGTCATATCTGCATGACAGAATGAAATAAAGTTAATGCCAAATTTTACAGACATATCTGTTGGAATCAAATGAAGGTCATATTTGTTGGCATTTTACGGAAGGAACATGCACAATATCTTCCAGGGTCAATATCTTCCAAGGGCAGACAAACTCTGGCTATCTTCTTTCATCTAAGTGAGTTCTACTTAAATCATAGGATTCTGATAATTTGCTGAGTATTCAATTATCAATCAAATTGTGAATGCTCTTCATAATACATTATACTAAACATCTCCGGACTTTCACTCATAATTTGTTAATTACAATAATATTCCCTTCCGTAGTTATTTTATTTCTGTTATCTTTTCTACAGTTCCAAGTTGGATATTTGGATAATTTCTGACTTTGGCTGCAAGTCCTACCCATGTTTCAATTTTGTAATTTCTTTGTAGTTACAGGCCATAATGAAAGCTAAAAAAATTTCCCACCCCTTAAATACAATAAGATCAATATTAAAACCCAGTTGGAGAAACAGTAAACCCTACAAAATCTATTGGAATCTAAATTCAGACACAAAGCAGTTTGATAGCGTGTTATTTGGAGTTTTGGAAAATAGGGTAAAGACTGTTCAGTGCCTACTCTTACTGGGTAAACATGTTCTTTTCCTTCAACTAGCGAGCCCTTTTCAATAATCAAGTTTAGAATTCTTACAGTAAAAAGTAGTGAACTTTGTAGATTTATAGTGTTTTCTTGGAAATTCATTGTACAGCAGATAACTTCATCTGCCTGATATTTGGTGCTTGACACAAGGTCTTTTATAATTATCATTCCAAGAGATTTGAGAGCTTCATTGTGCTAGTTCTTCTTTATACTTTTTTTATTCAATTTTGTTTCTGGAGAACAGCTCAATGCGAGCCTTGGTACAACAGTAATTTTGTGCCTTGGTGACCAGTTAGTCATGAGTTCAAATTGAAAATAACCTCTTTTCTTATGAAAAGTTATGGCTGCATACAATGGCCCTTTCCCATTTCTTCGTATAGCGAGTAGCTCTATGACACCACGATAAGTTAGTTTTTTCTGGAAAACACCTCATGCTTCTGCTTGCCGTTTTCTTATCTTCTGCTAGATAAAATTCTTCTAATTATGAACAAGAGAAGGAAAATCCCTTAGGGTAAGAGAAGGCTCAATAAGAACAAATAAAATTTTCAAAACTCTCACTCATAATGAGTCCAGTAATCATAGTTAATTCACAGAAATTAATGAACATAATCAGAGGATAGTTACCGAATATCATGAGTACGGTTTCTCTTGCTTCCAAAATTGAAGTTGATGCCCCCTTCATCACCATCTCCAAATATTCCATCAGAACGACCAAAGAATGTATCAAATAAATCAAAAGGATCAACCTGATCAATTCACATGGCATCAGAAGTAAGTAATCAGGTGGGAAATGAAAAAAGGGACATGTTACTTCTGTATAAATATATCTTCATATCAAGAGAGTCACAAGTTCATATTGAAATACAAAAAGTGAAAGAGATGAATATGCACACACCCCTGGAGCAGCACTTGACCCTCCATTTTCTTGTTGAAGACCTGACTCGCCAAAGCGATCATATAAAGATCTTTTCTCATCATCTGATAGGACCTATATGCAAAATTTGTCACCAAACAAATAAAAAGGTACAGATGAAAGTATATTACACATACAGTTATTGTCCCTGAAGTAGTATCTATAAATTTCAGTCATCCAGTCTTGAATCCCAGACACATAAAATATTACAATGCCAATGTTCAGATCATTAAAAAAAGTAGAATAGACAGATATTAAAAAATTAACAAGGCAAAAGAATGTAAAATAAGCTCCTTAATGAATTAAAAATATGTCCTCCCTGGGCAAGTATTACCAATGATAAAAGAAATTGCATCATTCAAGGGCAAGAATTACCTCATATGCAGCACTTATTTCTTTGAACTTCTCCTCCGCCCCAGGGCTTTTGTTCATATCTGGATGGTACTGATCCCAAAAATTAAAAACCAAATAGTCAAGAATCAATTCTTCTAAAAGATTAAACTGTTTGGTAAAGTAACATCGATCATTAATGGGGACAATACACAGAATCACCCTAGCTTCAGCTAGCATTAAACTTTCATGAAGAAACATGTTAGCAAAAAAAATTGAATTCTAGACCACAAGGTCATAGAAGCTGCAATAACATGTCATGAATCAATACCCCCAAAAGCAAGTTGTTGGGTGAGGCAATAAATGGTTTGTTGAAAAAATGCTAGCAACATTAGCTGCAATCCCAAAATGTTTTACGTTGTTGGACGAAGACAGATGAGTGATTTGTTAAATGATTGCATCATACTCTGTAACACATTCTATTAATGACAGAAATGAATAATTACAAAATTTTTTAAGTATCACTTCTTACTCAATGAGCTTTACTTATAATTTTTCAGTTTCAAATAAAATTTAACCAATAATAACGTTCTTAATAGAGTTTATATGGAAGAGTGCGTTAGAGAGTATATTACTAGCATTCCTCATCAATAGCCTAATGAATGCACCAAATCACGTATCACACATTTTCATAGACCGACTCAGAATCTTAAATTACAACTATTAATATGAATAAAACATCTAAATATGCTGAATTATGAAATGAATTTCCCATAAACATAACAACTCATATTCCAATTACCCTAGTTTGTTCCAATTTCCCCAAAACCAAACACGACCCATTAAAATTGGCACGCAAACAGGCGAGAAAGTGGGAACCTTGCGCGCCAGCTTGCGATAGGAGGCCTTGATTTCTTGCAGCGAGGCACCGGGGCTTACGTTCAAGGTGGAATAGTAATCGGCCCCTGCTTTGGCTCTGATCACTGCAGCACGCGAACGATTCCTGGTTGTGGAAAACCCAAAAATTGGGTTCTGAATTTTGCGCAGAAGGTGGGAACCAAATGTGGCATTAGAGAGAGTGGAAGACGATGATGGTGGCGCATTGGTGAGTGTGGAAATAGCACAGGGAAGCGGTGGAATAGAGCGAATCAATGGCATGGGTACAGAAGAAATTTGATTCGGAATGGAAAAAAGGGTTAACGATAATGATTCATGAGAGAGGGTTTTAGAGGGGTTAGGGAGATAGAGGTGATGCTCATGGATAAAATAAATAAAAAAGAAATTAGTTTCAAATATAAATAAATTTTAATCTAGTTTATTATATATAACCATTAATAATGTTGTGATATTATGCTCTACTTAATTGAAGTGGTAGGCATATTTGTTCTTGATTGAGTTTAAATATAACAGACTAATATTATTTGCTGAGAGAGTTTAAGGAAAAAAATCAAAAAGATTTTATAAAAATTAACATATAAATGATATCATTTTTAATTCAAAATTTTAAAGATATTAGATTTATGGATTTTTTTAATATGTTATTAATTTTTTTATTCTTAATACTCTCACATTTAAATATTTAATAATAATAAATAAAATTATTTATTAATTTTTTCAATAATATTAAGATTAATTGGATCGTCTATCTTTTGTTTGGTTGCATAGTTTTTAATGATTCTATGTTATTCTCATTTTACATATAAAGACGTGTTGTATTTATTTTTTTTGTGTTCTCTGTCTACAAAACCTTTTATAATACATAAAAAGGGGAATTTGTAGCATCTTTATCTTATATGTTTAAATCTAAAGACTTTATTTTGTTAACAAAAGATATTTTTGCATTTAGAAGTAATTATTCATTGATCAGGTTACTAATACTCTTTCAACTTTCCTTAAGAATTTATATTAAAATATAAAAGTAATATAATTAAAATATTAATATATTGAATTGTCAAATTGTCTGGAGAAGATGTGAATCTATCATCTTTTAATCAATAAATATTTCTTTTAACTTTGTGAATTGTTATTTTTGTTGGAAACACGTAGGCATCCATGGACACAATTCCAGTGTACCAGAAAGTGTCCAGTTTTTTAAAAGAAACTAGGCAGTTAAAAAAATATATAACATACCTAAAGTCCAAGTTTCAATATGCATAAACAAAGTTGGTCTTAAAAAACATATATTGTATTATGTAATATTAACATAAATTAAGTATGATACATAGTAAATAAACGCTCAGTATTTCTTATAGAAAATTATTCCATAGATCTCGAAATAATTATTTTTTAGTAAAAATTATTTTTTTCAACAGAGTCTCTGAATTTATCTTTAATAAAATCTTACTGTTTAAATTAGAAATATATTATATTAATAAAATTAATTCAATAGTTAGAATCTCATGCATGATACATATAAGATGATTCATTCCCAGAAGATTATGATATTTTGATAATGTAAATACTAAAATATTTAACACTAAAATAAATTATTATTTTATTATTAAATAATATTTATTAAAAAAATAGTGGCAAATGGAAGTAATTAATAAACAAAAATGTCAAAAGTAGAAATTTTCTTCTCAAAATATGTTTACTCCTCAATATATATTTTATTCCATTTAATGTTTAGTATGTTTAACCTAATAGTTTAATACAAAATCCCAACCCTTTCTTGTTTTCTTCACATCCAATTATTATTTTATAGTTGTAAGTTTCCTTGTTAATTACTTGTGCTTTAAACCATTGAAAAGTTCTTGCCTGCAAAAGTCAATGCCTCTCTCTATGCATTTGCATTGTATTGTATAAGAAATCTCTCAGAAAATAACCTCAATCAGTAACAAGCCAAATGAAAACCATGAATTGCTAACTCTTCAAATACCCTTAGAACCAAAAAAAGTGTTACACCATCTTTGATCATTCACCTAAACCTTATCAGTAGAAAATAAGGCACCATGTGTTGCAGAAACCGCTGCATCAGCTGCATTTGCTGCGCATTCATCACCCTCATATTCATCTTCATAGTTTCCACAATCATCTTTTGGATAATCATCTCACCATCAAATGTGAAGTTCCATGTAACCGATGCCTCCCTCACACAGTTCAACCTCACAAACAACAACACCTTGTATTACAACTTGAAGGTCAACGTCACAGTGAGAAACCCCAACAACAACATCGTAGTGTACTATAGGAGGATCAAAGCGATAGCTTGGTACAAGGACAATGATTTTGGTTGGGTGAACCTAACACCCTTTGACCAAGGCCACAAGAACACCACCGTCCTTCAAGTATTGTTTGAAGGGCAAAGTGTGCTTAAGCTCAAACCTAGAAAACTTGGTGAGTATAAAGAAGAGACAAATATTAGGGTTTACAATGACATGGCTGTGGATTTTGATCTCAGAATCAGAGCCAAGTTTGGAAGGTTCAAGAGTAGTCGTTTTGATCCTCCCATTGTTCAGTGTCGGCGTTTGAGTGTTCCTTTGATTTCTAAGGGTAAATCATCACCTCCTTTTAGTGTCACCAGCTGTAGAACTGATCGTTCTTTCTTTGTTGATCGTGATGCTGAAGCTGCATGAAACCTCTATATATAGCTCCCTGTAATGTTAATTAATTTGTACAATTTTTTCATTACTTTCATATATTGTTACCTATATGTGTTACATATATATTTTGTGTGGACTGAAAATGATGAATATTATCTACGGATTAGAGTTGTTGAAAATTATTTACAGTTTTAATTACTTATAAATTTAACTTTTGCAGATAAATTACTTACGAAGATAAATTACTTACGAACTTTTGTTCATGATTAATATATCTATGATTTATCTACGAATTTTTGCTGCTGTTATCTACCAATATTTTAACTGTGAGTAAAATTATTTTTTTAGTGAATATAATGAAAACGAAATCTTATAATGTTTATGCAAAGTAAAGATTGAGATTGGAAGACAAAGCAATAAATAGTTAGCTTCATGTTGTTTTGTATTTTTGATGAACTATGATTCATTTTGACATTTTTTTTTATCACATTCATTCTACAATTATATAAATTATTATTTTACGAAGAAAAGGAATTCTAAAATGAATTTCGATGAAGAGTATAGCACATAGAATTTGACGTGGATGTCACTTGGCCATAAACTAAATATGACCAATCAATAATGAATGATTTTCAAAGTAGTTAGAACATTTGATGTGGACATGGTTGAACTTAAAATGTCAAAGATGGAATACTTAGTTTGTTTAGGGTTTTCATACATAGACGCGTTCTGAGAAAATGGCATCAACCCATTTACACATCATTTTCATTTCATTTTTTCAAATGAAATTACTTTAATTTCATAATGGATTATATATATATATATATATATATATATATATTAAACAAGAGAACCCTCTAATGGAATTTTGAGTACAACAAATATCACATTAATTACTTAGTTTACTTTATTTTAGAAGCACGTTTTTTTTTATATATTCAAAGTGGTAATAAAAATTGATGAGGCATTAGTTTGAGCCTCTTTAGACTTTTTGTGCATATTTATTTTGAATATTTCAAAATGCACTAAAATCTCATGTTACATAATTTAATTTCTTGCAAGAATACACTCTTATATCTTCAAAAATGGGTAGCACTGATTCTTCGTGGCCTCTGCATAAATTTGGGTTTCTTTTGAACTTTTTGTATACATGGTGAAACAAAGAATATTCTGTGTTTTTCAAAAGCTATAAACCTGAATTATTTAGTATAATAGACCGTTTATTACTTTTTTGTTGCCATACAAAACAAAATTCAAAAATAAAACATGTTTATTAAAAGCATGGATGATTGAATGAGTGTGCTTTGATATTATTCTTAAGTTTATTATTTATGCTGAAATTTTATGTTACTTTTATATTGTTTGACTTTTTTTTTCAAAAGAGAAATATTAATTGGCAATAAATTTTCTAACAACATATATTTAGTGGATCTCACCCTTTATGCAGCTGCAAAAGTCAATGCCTCTCTGTGCACTTGTATTTGCTAGGAAAACTCCAAGAAAAGATCAACCAATTAACAAACACACGCAGAAACCATCAATCTCAAAAGCTACAAATAAGAACAAGAAAAAATGTTACACCATCTTTCATCAAACACTTATCACCATGTGTTTCAGACCACGCTGCAGCTTCTGCTACATCTTCATTACCATTTACACCCTCATGTTCATGTTCATACTTTCCATGATCATCTTCTGGATAATCATATCTCCTTCAAGTGTGAAGTTCCATGTAACTGATGCCTCTCTAACACAGTTCAACCTCACAAGCAACAACAACACCTTGTATTACAACTTCAAGGTGAATGTCACAGTGAGAAACCCTAACAGCAACGTCATAGTGTACTATAGGAGGATCACAGCAATAGCTTGGTACAAAGATAATGCTTTTGGGGGGGTGAGCTTGACACCCTTTGACCAAGGCCACAAGAACACCACCTTCCTTCAAGCAGTGTTTGTAGGGCAAAGGGTGATTAGGCTCAAAGCTAAACAACTTGGTGAGTATAAAGAGGAGGCAAATGTTGGGATTCACAAGGACTTGGCTGTGGATTTTGATCTCAGAATCAGAGCCAAGTATGCAAGGTTCAAGAGTAGTCGTTTCAATCCACCCTTTGTTCAGTGTCGTCGCTTGAAAGTTCCTTTGATTTTGAATGGGAAATCAGCACCTCCTTTTACTGTCACCAGATGCAGCAGTGCCTATTTCTTTTCGGATCGTGATGCTGATGCATAGAAGAAATCTATCTGATATGAAGTTTATCATCTCAGTTAATTTGTACACAATTTTTCCATTTACAAATATGCAGAGATGTGCAAATATTCCCATGTTGTATACCAAAATCAAAGAAAAGTTTTCATTTGATGCATCATTTTGATTTGCTTAATGTAACATGCTGTTTTTCTGTTGATCTTTCAAGACTTTGCTTGATCGCTGTTCTCCTTTTTTCCAAAATATTGACAGTGTTATTTGGATTTGGAATAAATTATTTGAAAGAAATACCTACGGCAAATTTCCCTGTAGTTTTTATCTAAAATTTCTAAATGGTGTATCTCTTTTATTTATTAAATTGTGTCTGCCCAAACACCATATCAATGTTAATAAATGACCTCATGAAAAGATAACACGATTTTAATTTACTAGAAGAAATCCTACCGTCAAGATTTGAGTTAATTAAAATAGTCAGATTTTATAGTAGTTAATATTCTCTATCTATTTCTCAAATTTTTGACAGGTGTATTGTATTATTAATGTGTAATTAAAATAAATATAAAGTTACAAAAATGACTGTTTTATTTATGATAAATATTTAATGGTTGAAATAAAAATGATGTCAGTATGAGATTTATATAT
>Ga0123340_1002476_pt1 | contig 16704 bp, 10 predicted proteins | sample SirMexnodulemix_FD_89961 | JGI IMG/M metagenome (GOLD analysis project Ga0123340, IMG submission 89961) | Root nodule microbial communities of legume samples collected from Mexico - Siratro Mexico nodule mix | ecosystem: Host-associated > Plants > Roots > Nodule | place: Mexico: Nepantla... | reverse complement strand
TTTATAGACTTTGAATAATCTAATAAATTATTAAGTATTTTATAGACTTTGAATAATCTAATAAATTATTTTATGTATAAACATTTTTCTTTTAAAATATTAGAGTGGAGAGAGAAACAAATAGACTATCTCCACTTTTAAGAAATTAATCAATTAAGATATGAATTGTTAGGTAAATAAAATATTAAATCGCAACTCCAATAGCACAAATAGAGTTTCACAAATTGAAAAATAAAGTACATTATCTCTATATCTAAATACAAAATAACATACTAGCACACTCAAAAGATAACAATTATTAAAAGACTCTTAAAAAATATTTTATTTCTTAATTTCTAAACTTTAAATAAAAAGGTATTAATTTTGATATTCCTCAAAATATGACAAAAATAAAAAAAATTTCCTGCATAGGAAAGTTGAAGAAGAGAGTCACACTTCAAATATATTGAAGTATTACTTTCATTTTGTTTCCGTAGATATTTTGCGGATATCATTCATATTTTCTAAACCTAGATTGTAATAAAAAGCTGAAAATGCAATATACAAAAATAGAAATTTATAGAATTGTTATTATAATTAAGCAAAATTTTATTCATTTTTAAATTTGAATAATTTCATATCCTTTAAAAGGTATTATTTTAAGATAAAATCAAATCATCCTAATAATTAAAGAAATCATACTCAAAAATATTTTCTCAAGAGTTAATAATACTATCTAAATGCAGATGGCGATAATTTTTATATTTTACGAAGACGACAATTAGTACAACTTTAATTAGTACAACTTTTTTTATATTCCGAGAAATTTTTATTCATGTTTAAATACTAATTTAAAACTACATCTAAAATAAATAATGAATTAATTCATAAATTAAGTTATGGATTGTGGACTGATTAGGAAAATATAATCTTAACTTTAATAGAAATTACACAATTTGTTTGGGTTAGAATGAAGTTCAAGTACAAAATAAAATTATAAGGTATAAAAGATAATATATGACCTAATACGCACTTATCAGTACAAATTCAATCAAGGAATTTAATTTAAATATTAAAACCAAGCTCAAAAACTATCATTCTCTATTTATATTTGACTATTGATATTTATATTAATTTATTAAGATCTAGTACTTATTTTACTATCAAACATTTGTGTTAATTTGTTAAAATTTAATATTTATTTAATTATTAACATTTTTATTAATTTGTTAATATTTAATAGTTATTTAATAATGTGTTAATTTATTAAGATTTAGTACTTATTTGAGTATCGATATTTCTGTTAATTTATTAAAATTTAATACTTATTTGAATACCAATATATTTATTAATTTATTAAAAATTTAGTACTTATTAGCTATTGACATTTCTCTTAATTAGTTAAGATGTAGTATTATATTACTGATAACAACTAAATTACATTAAAATTTGACTAAAAATATATCATAAAAAATATAAATATAAGATGTGGAGTATAACAGAATAACTTTTATTTCAACCAGTCAAAAAGAATAAAAACCTAGCTGTTACAACAGAAATAATCGATTATTACTACACAGACACAATGACTATGTTACCATCTTTAATTTCCTTCTTCCCCAAATTCTTAACTCACCACCTCATTTTCCTACTCAGGTAATTGCTTCAACCAAGGTCTATTAATGTTGACAGGGTCTATTTGGGTCATTAAATGCTGTCACCATCCACAGCCGAATCACCATAGGACCCAGTTGAACAAGCACATGGGACCCATCTGTTATACCACGTGTCCAAGAATTATTTTCCGTTGCTTCATCCCACAAAACAAATTAAAAAGCAAGCGCCACGTCACGTGACCCCAACCTGCCTGCACCCCTCCCCCGCCAAAATATCAACGGCCAAAACCAGTCCCACACTATATCCTTATGGTGGTAAGTCTCACACCAGATAAAAACCAGAATATCCTCGTAGAGTCGTATATAAATAACCAAAGTGTTACAGTGAGAAGACTCTTTGACTCCAGAACAAACAAACACCGTCTTCCTTCTCTTTTCTCGCGTGTGGTACGGTAATCGTAACAGAACTCACTCACTCCTTCACTTCTTCACGCATTTACCCCAATCTCTGATCCCTTAATTTTAGGGTTTCCACTTCGATTTCGCGTTCTCTCGCTGCATCTCATCTGATCATCTTTATTTTTCTGATACCAGTGTTTTCTTTTGGTGAGGAACAGGATCGTGAATTTTCGGCATGCGATCAGGGAATGCGATGAAAAAGAAACGAAAAGAAAGCGAGGCCAGCGAGCGGTCGGACTTGCCGGAGGTTTCGAAGTCACATTACTCGCTGGAGCGTGGTTCCAGGTTTAACAAACGGTGCAGGGAAGACGGCGTGGCCACGGTTCCCACTCGCGGCGCGTCGTCGCTTTTGACTTCGTCACGGGGACTGAAACGGAAGATAGGGTGCATTGACGACGCCACGCGGATGGGGAGGAGCGAGAGGATCGAGGACGATTACGTCACAGGGGGGAACACGATCGGGCAGGGGAAGTTCGGGTCGGTGACTGTTTGCCGCGCACGTTCGGGGGGCGCGGAGTACGCGTGCAAGACGCTGAAGAAAGGGGAGGAGACAGTGCACCGCGAGGTGGAGATAATGCAGCACGTGTCGGGGCACCCTGGGGTTGTGACTCTGAAAGCGGTGTATGAGGATGCGGATTGTTGGCACCTTGTGATGGAGTTGTGCTCCGGAGGGAGGTTGGTTGATAGGATGAGGGATGGGCCGTGTTCGGAACACCTGGCGGCTGGGATACTTAAGGAGGTAATGATGGTGGTTAAGTATTGTCATGAAATGGGCGTGGTGCATAGGGATATTAAGCCCGAGAATGTTCTGATTACTGGAACTGGGAAGATTAAGCTCGCTGATTTTGGCCTCGCCATCAGAATTTGTGAGGGTAAGTGGATATGTGAATGGTGTTGTTTGGATGATCCTTTTTGTTAGACTAGGTTCAATCAAGGTCTTAGAATTTGAGCTTCAGTCATTGTCATTGTCATGAGTTGTGATTATGGTTTTGTGATAGTTGACATTGCAGGATAAATGTCGCCGCAACCGTGATTCCGGCTAACAATTGCGGTTTTATCCTGATCTTGAAATTATGGAAAATTGCACAGAGATGAGGCTGGAAATTGCTAGCATCTACCTCCACAATTTTGTTTGCAGTCTTAGTTAGGGGTTTCATGGTGATCATTGACAATGTAGTAAATGAACAAACGCGGCCACTATTGGGGTTGCTGATCGCAATTTTTTTCCAATCCTTGACATTGCTCAAAATTAGGAGCAACTGCCACCACAATTGTTGTTGCAGTCTTAGATTGTGGATTCACTGATATCCTTAACATTGTAGTGAATAAGGGTCAAATGCGGCTGCAATTGTAGTTGCTTTTTGTGCTCCTTGACATTGCTCAAAAATTGAGCAACTTGAGCAACGGCCATTGCAATTGTGATTGCAAGCTTAGATTGCGGTTTCATCGCAATCTTTGATTTTGTAGTAAATGACGGACAAATTGGGGCGGATGTTGGTGCGAGCTCTTGTGTTGAAATTAATTGAAAATAGTTAATGCTGTCTTAAACTTGTTTCATAAGGATGGTTGGTGTAAGCTCTTTCAAACAATTGCCTAGGTCTAGTGGAAAATTCTACCCTGGTTAGTCTGTTAATAAAAAATTTCTAGGCGGGTATGCAAGTGTTTTTGACTATGTGATGAAATTGTGAAGAATTTCTAATGAGACTTTAACTGAAACAGTTGCTGATGGTGTTCGTTTGACTGGTATTGTTAGTTACAAGATTACTTGAATTTTGGAATGGATCCTCTCATGTTAAAAAGATGAGATTATTAAGTGTGATAATGTCACCATTGACTGTATAAAATTTAACTTTATATTGAAATATATTTTATTTACAAAATTTATTTAATTGTAGGATCTTTTCCTGTGAAAATGTCGCTGGAGAGAATTCATCCCCAAAAAGTGTTGCTTCTGTTGCAGCACTTAATCAAATGCAGAAGTTGTAGAATAAGACCCTAATTATTAAGTACATGTTTAGTTTGACTTTTGGAGTCTCAAATTCACGGATGTGAAAAATAGAAGTTATTTATAGTAATATTAGTTTGGATGTGGATCATGACTGCACGTTTGCCTTGATCTGATGCGAAACCTGACATGCACTAACTCATACACGATGCATATCCCACCAGCTATGATAATAATAATAATAAGACAATCGCTTCATAAATCCTTTCAGCTGCTTCAAAATTAATATAAAATGCAATCAAACTAATAATTATCTCATCAATCTGTTCTCCCATCAGTGACATTTTTGTTGGAAGAGATAAATTTTTTAAAATATATTTTAATGTAAAGTGAATGTTCTATTGAATCGATGGTGAGATCATCACTTGGGAAAATATGACAGGATTTGTAACTTATGCAGTGTTTATTGGACTTGTGTTCAAACACACAACGTCATTGATACCTTGCCTCATTGTTTGAAAATTTGTATTGCAGGTCAGAATTTGACAGGTGTGGCTGGGAGCCCTGCATATGTTGCCCCAGAAGTGTTGTTGGGTAGATATTCTGAGAAGGTGGATATATGGAGTTCTGGGGTGCTCCTGCATGCTTTGTTGGTTGGTTTTCTTCCATTTAAAGGCGATTCACAGGAGGCACTTTTTGAGGAAATAAAAAATGTCAAACTAGATTTCCAAACCGGGGTGTGGAATTCGATATCTAAATCTGCTCGAGATCTTGTTGGGAGAATGTTGACAAGGGATGTTTCAGCAAGGATAACAGCTGATGAAGTACTGAGTAAGTTTATGATAGATATATTATTGAGAGTTTGCCTGCTTTATCTTTTTCCCTCGCTGATAAACACACCAAAGATTTTATTCAATTTGATTTTTGTTATTTTAATCTTGAAATAATTAACATAGATAGTATTTCCTGGTTTTGTTGAAACTATCTTTATCTCTCTCGTAGATTCTTACTAATGAGGGTTACCTTGTTTTGACATGCTGTGCTGGTCCCTTGAGATATAAATTTTGTAAATGCTTGCGAGTGGGTCAGTGTTTTTTTTTTTTTCTTGTTTGGGATAACAGTGAGAATCTACTATATGTGGATAAAGTATCTTTTCCCCAATTGCTTTTACTTTTAATAACAAAAAATTAAAGCAGTACTTTTACTTCTGTTGTATTGGTTCAGTCTTCCGCACTCGTTGTATGCATGTTAAATTAACTTTCGGTGGTTCATTTTCAGGTCATCCATGGATATTGTTCTATACGGCGCAAACATTGAATAATCTGCCTGTTAAATCAAAATTGAAACCCCAAAATGCAGCTACTTGCCACAAGCTTGTTACTGCACCTGAATCTGGGTTTGGAGGATACAGGATGGATAATTGTTCGCTAAATGGTTCAAGCACGTTTTCATCCTCTGCAAGTTGCTATTCAGAATATGATGATGACTGTGAGTGGATTGATGCACTTGCCACTGCTGTTTCACGTGTGACGATATCCGAAGCTAAGAGGACCAAGTTGTGGTGTCCCACTGGTCCAATTGATCCACAAGGTTCATCTAACTTGAAGACTAATCTCTGTAAAGCATTCTGACCTACTGACAGAATGACACTGACCGCATGCACCACAATATCGACTGCTTTAGCTGGGGTTTATAATAAACTTGGCCCAACAAATTCCACAGTTGGCGAAAGAAGATTTCATCTAACATTCCATATAAGGTTGACCCGGGTGCCAGTTTCTCTGGTTTTTTTAGTGAAAAATCTAATTACATTAATCTTCATTTGTTCCTTTGTCCATATAACCTTACTTGAGTGAACTCAGTTGTACAGAACCGGTACATATAATGTTAATTTGTGGCTGCATGATTTTGCTATTGCAGGAGAAGGGGTTTAATAGGATGCAATAGGTTATGAATTTACTTATTTAGGGAAAACTTCAAAATTGTTTTCCTCAGGAAGTTTAAATCAGAACCTATTATTAAACTGCTTTTATTCCAATAAATTTTACTTAGTACTTAGTTTTAAGGATAGCATTTAAATTCATTTTGAAGAATTTAAATTCTAACAGGATAGAATTTAATTGAAGTGACTTGATAACTGCACTCTTCCCATGATGAACATTCAGTGAAACATGACACGGGATACATAAGGGACCTTTAAAAATGGTAACATGTTGGGACAGTTAGGACAAGTGAGGTGGTGGAGTTATTACCCCATATTTGGCAGGTTTCTATTTTTCTCTGCATTCGGCTTGACGGAATGCAGTGCAGAGGTCCCCATAAGCAATAAAGAGAAAGAGGGAAAGGACTAAGGAAAAGCAGGAAAAACAGTGAAATGTTGTTCCTCTGGAAGTTAAAAGAAAAAGATAAATTTAAATTATAACAACAATAATTTAAGGTTGTTTTTTATAATTGATTTTTATTTTGAGTATTTAATATATTTTAATTGATTACTGAATATTAAATATTTTGATATAATGTTTTAGGAACTTTAATTAAAATTTTATAATGTATTAAGTTTTTAATTTTATGAAAGTTTGGATTACTCAAAAGTAATCATATATTTAGATGTGAAATTTATTTAAGTTTGTTTTTTTTTTTCCATCGTTGAGAAAGCTGGTTGAACATAAAAAGGTTTCTGGAAATAATATTTGGGCAACATAATTCCTATACATTATAATTAGTAGAAATATTGATCATTGTCAAATTTGAATTAGTCTGGGGTTGAGTTTAAATATAAGAGGAACGTTACAAGCATCATCTACCATTCTTTTTATTATACTGTATTACTGGTTAAATTTGATTCAAAGTTATAAATAGGAGAGATACTCATTCAATAAGAGATAAGGCATAAAGTTTGTAACTTCTAGTAAGTTTCAACAAATAATAGAGAATAGATTGACAAAATAATATTTTTCAATTACTTTTTTTTTTTCTTCATATTTATACGCCTACTATTTATGCATCGAAGTGTGAGTGCAGGTACTTTTGCTGACATTAAGAGCCAAGACCAAGAGTTGAAAACGCCAAGAAAAGAGAACCAAAAAGCTAGATGAGAGACCTAATTTGTTGTCTGATTCTACAATAACACAAATTTTATTGAAAAAAAAAATACAAATTATAAAATTTTATGGAAACAAAAATAAATATTATGATTTTTTTTTATTTAAACTATCAAACCCAAAAAATTTCCAATTTATGTGTGAAGAAATACAAGACAATTATACATAAAATATGAAATTTCAATATAAGCATTAAATTTTAAAGAAAAAACATATTAATATTCATTAATTTTTATGATTATGTTAATTGAGCTATTTTGAATATATATGATAGAAAAACTGATTCTATTTAAAATGGATTAAATGGATCAGGAGTTTGCTTAGAGTCATCTTCAAAATGGAAACTTTACCAAAAAATTTAAGTCTTAGAAAGGATTAAAGCAAAGGGATCCACAAACATTGTTTTTATTCTTAATTGCAGTTAAAATGCTATATGGGACTGTTAGGCAGGTTGAAGAAGAGGGGGCTTAAGGTGGATAAAAATAGTGAAATTAATGTTAGTATGCTTTGATTTGCGGATGACACTTTTTCATTTGCAAAGCTAAGACTCAACATCATGATCATCAAGAGTATCTTAAGGTGTTTTGAATTAATATCTGGACTAAGAGTTAATCTCCATAAAAATAGGTTAGGAGGGATTGGAGTGGAACCTAGGATCACACATATGGTTTCGTTTATACTGAATATTGTAATGGGTCTACCATTTATATACCTAGGTATACCTCTAGGAGGGAATCATAAGAGAAAGAAGTTTTGGCAATGTGTGATAGAAAAGATTAGAGACTAATGGGATGAAAGGAAAGAAGGAAAGAATATATCTATAGTAGGTAAGGTAAGTCTCATAAAATCAGTGTTAACATCAATGTTGCTATCCTTCTTATTTATGTCCAAAATATTACAAGGAGTGAGGAAAACTATAATAAAATTACAAAGAGACATTTTATGGAGATAGGGACATGAACGTAGAAAAATTCTCTAGGTTAAGTGGGAACGTATATGTAAAAGCAAGAAAGAGGAAGGCCTTGGAATTTTGTATCTCAAGTGTTTTAATATGCCATTGATAGGTACATAGAAGTGAAGACTATGTAAGGGGCTATGGAGAGACATTCTTGTGTCAAAATATGGAGCAGAGAGTAAATATGAATCAAGATTTAGGAAAGACTTTTGACAATTGTGACATGACATGCATCACTTATGTGTATAAGGGTAAAATTGTATTATCCTATTGTGTTACAAATAAAATTTGAATGAAAATTATTTGACATCCACACACATGTGGATGATGTATAAAGATGCACTGAGTGCGCGATTACGATAAAACCCATTGTGATTGAGAGAGAGATGTGATTAAAGCTTCGTCATCAAAGGAAGAAGATCCCAGAACAATGACATTGGACTTCAAACCGTGAAAGGAGCATCGATGCGAAAATGGAGTGATAAGATTTAGGGTTTTAGGTCTTCAAGAAACGTGAGTTTGTATAGCAGGATTGGGAGAGATATAGAAATGTTGAATCAAAGTGTTTTCGTGAAAGCATGAATATGTTGGAAAAGAAAAGATGTGGGAAGCCGTGAAAAGGAAGGAATTTATTAGAGAAGAAGAAAGGTGAAATTGTGAAACATTGACTAGGGAGTGTTTTGTTGGGAAAGAAGACAGTTTCTTCCAATTTGTTGCGGGACGTGGTCTCTTCTCTCGCATAATTGTGCAAAAAAAAAAAAATAACTTGACGTAACCACCATTCCAAACCACCACCAAAGGTCGCACAAGAAGAAGGAAAAGGAAGCAACATTCACAAACGGTGACACAAGACCGCCATGTCAAGTTGTCAAGTGGTTGGCACACCATGTGATGGTGTTAAACTATCATAACCTAGTAAAATAATAATATTTTTATCTAGTCAACATCTTCTAATAAAAAATTATCATTGTTGTCCAGTCACCGTGACCGCCATGTCAAGTTGTCAAGTAGTTGGCGCACCATATGGTGGTGTCAAACTATCACACCCCTACTAAAAATGATTATTTGACAACCACTCAAAAATTACCACCCTTTGACAACTGTAACGTGGCAAACACCGGGTAAATTGTATTATCCTATTGTGCTACAAATCAATTTGAATGAAAGTTGTTTTACATTGGTGCATATGTGAAGGACGAATAAGGATGCACTGAGTAGGCGAGGCATGATTGGGAAAGAGCTATAATTAAAACTTCGTTGTCAAAGGAAAAAGATTCCAGAAGAACGACATTGGACTTCAAATCGTAAAAGGAGCATTGATGCAAAAACGAAATTGCAAGATTTAGAATTTAAGATATAATTGGAAGAGACGGGACGGGAAAAAGTCGAACTGAATCTCTTTTAAAATCCAAAATCACAAAAATTTACTATTTTAAAAAAATAGTCCCAAATATTTACCTACTTTTCCTTCAACACACCTTAATCTCACTAACTCACCCATGATAGATTTGAGAATCATGCCACGTATCAATTATTTTAAAAATGGACAAGAAGAACCTCATCATCTCATCTACATTACCCTATCACCCTTACTTAAATCTACATATAAATCTACTTCCCATTGGTTAACCCATATCCTAAAGGTACCCTTTTAACTCACTTCCTTGGACAAGGGTTCTCCAATATTTATTTTCTTGGTTTATCTCATTTAATCAAAATATTTGAAAGAGAACAAAAATAATAAAATTAGACAAACAACAACTTGAAAGAAAGGAAAAGTTAATTGATAATATTTGTTCAAGCTAAACATTCTTTTAAATAGTAATATATTCTGTTTAAATAGTAATATATTCGAGATCGTGTTACAATATATTGATTGAGTAGATACCCACAAAATAAGATATTACAATTGCTTGATTATAAAATTTTAATCCACAATTTTCTAATTTAAAAGATCAAAATTAATTAATGATATTAAAGTAAGACTTACAAATGAATTTACCGTCTTTCTTTAACAAATAAGTAATTTGGGGGTTTATAAACAGTTTCACACAGATATAATATTATTCTCATCAAACATAAATCATGGTTGCTACCTCTATAGGTTCTCAATTTACCATAGCATTAATAGAGAAAAATAACACCGCAAACTATTTAGAACTTAAATCATTCATCATTTTCTAAATAGAATTACTGCTTTAACTACGCCATATATCCAATAAACACATCTCAAAGTCAGATACATTTTAATAGAAAACTCCAAAGGGTTATGGAGCCTTTTCTTTACACCAAAATATGGAATCATGTGTTTTGATGGATTTTTCAACCAGGAAGCTGGTCCGTAAATCACTTTCTGAACATTTTGGACCAAAGGTACACAACAAAGAAACACACTAAGGCGAAAAGAACGACATGAAGGACATGGTTTGAACCACTTTGGATGATGCTCTTGTTCAATCTTCTTAGGTTGTTCTTCACTCCAGCTTGAGCCTTTATCATTGTCATTTGCTGCGTTCAAAAAGACAAAGCAAAAATATTAACAAGACAGTTGGACATTTTCTTGTTAAAGAGGAGATAAAGACACTAATTACTATGAATGACATGCAACAAAAGCCAGCCTAAAGGTTCAGAAAAATATGGATGGAAGCATGAGGACATGGTTTCCCTTTCCTTTAACTTCTGAAATCCATACCATTACAACAAGCTGACCATAATTTCATGACTGAAAAACGTTTTCTCTCAGCTAGCATTAAGCTTTTAAAATCTAAAGACAAATTTCAATTAAAAATTCATTTTTCCTGATGCTGGCAACATTTGGTGAATTGTAGTCATTTTTCTCTTGCAGAGAACATAAATTCACGGGGACAATACATTAGTGCCTCAATATGTGCCACAATCTGGAAGGAGATCCCAAATAATTGAGAAAGTATTATCAACATAGAACGATAGAACTAGTATATGTAATAGGCTATTAGAATTATTAGTAGTATATATATAACACCTCCATACTATTATCAGAAGAATTCTATATACTAAAAATTTAGATGCAGATATATAAGCCTTGTCATATCATATTTAATTCGTATCATTATTTATTTCATACTTGAGAATTCTGATTTTAAATTGCAATGAATTACCTTATTTTCTTTGACATTGATGGCTTTATTTTTTTTCCACATTTATTTTGTAAGGAATGAAGAATTTGGACAGATTAACTTTTAGATTATAAATATAATCAATATCGAACTATAAAATTAGCATTGTTTTAACGAAATTTGCTAGTAAAAAATTGGATATATATAGTTGCATGTGTCACCGCAGAACCAAAACATGACACACACGTCAGACACTAGTAGAAAACAAAACTAAGAGAAGCGAAAATTATCCAAGAAATTGTGTACCAGTTCTTCAAGGAAATTTTTCTGATGCTTCACTTCTGTTCCTATCTCCTCAGCAACCTGCACCAGAAATATTGGAAGGAGGATAAGAACGAAGGAAGAAGAAACGGAAAAGAAAAAATATAGAACATGAGTTTTGAAACATGATATAGTTTCATCCAACTAGCTCCATAAAAGGAATAACTAGCCGGCTATGGTTCAAGTATTCAACGAGCCAATCTGCACTGATAGAACACCGTATAACTTGTATTTGGAAACTGAACTTAATTTTTTATCATTAGAAACAGCATACATGCATCAATTATAAAATATTCTAGTAAATACTGTTATGAGGAATGGGGAGAAAAAGCTAGGAAGAATACAGACCACAAGCATATTCATATGCCTCTCTTCATTGACAATTCCTTTCGGGAGCCAAAAAGATGCACATTTCTTATCAAGAATTAAGAGACCTAAAAAATGTAGATATTTTTATTTCCTCTTCCACGTTTCATATTTTAAGGTGTAATCTACAGCCACTGATTGTTTAAGTGTTATTGATTGCAGAAAATGGTGGAAAACCAACAATCTGTTATATAATAAAGTGGATAGCATTATGAACAACTGGCAGAAGTTGCATCTGGGGGTTAAAATATATGATATAATATATGTATAAAAATTTATGTTGTCTGTAGATAAAATAAAATGCATAAAATTGGCACAATATTAACTAAAAAAATCAGTTGGCCAGAAACTTGCTAAAGACGACAATTGGCAAACAGAGTGGCAATCGCAGATCCCAGAAATACTGCAATAAAAAAACACTATAGTGGCTATCTAACTACACCAGGTTGTTTTCACAACTAAGGCTTTAAAAGACGGCCTACGGCTGACATTACACCAAGATTGCTTAGGTTTCCCCCACATCAGCTGCATTTGTTTGCAATTTTTGAAATTTCAAAGACTGCTGCATATTAAAACTTAGTTCACAACCCATTATTATTATCATGGAATTCAGACAAATAAAAGTAGCACAGAGAATGATTTCTTTTAAACATGACCAGTCCAGGTGCTCTCTGTCAAGGTTTTAAACTGCAGTGGTGGTCAAATATTCAATTTAATCAGGATCTGTAATGCTGCACGAAAATACTGAAAAATCTGACCGATGCAGCTGCAATTATATGATCACCCCAGAGACCTCAAAACCTTGACATTAAAGTTCAAATTGCAGGGGACCATTTTTTAAAACCTTGCTCTCTACTAAGTGTTCATCCATCATAGCATGTAATACCTTCAACTCTTCAACCAACATCTACTTGTTTAAATAGAAAAGAGTTCAATTTCCGTTAAAAACAATGAACCGGGCTTGTTCAAATGCGTCTAGTCCAGTCCAATCCAATCCACTCCCTGATTCTGATCGATCAGGTCTAAACGAATTTCTAAAGTGCTCAATTGATAAAAAAAAGTGCCATCTTTTCGCAATTTTACACATGCCCAACAAAAACAAAGAAATAACAAGCACAAAGTGAATAAACAAAACAAGAAATTAAAAAAAAAAAAAATGGTGGGAGCTACATACATGTTTCAACCTTCGAACTTGTCGATGAAGACCGGTGATTTCATCGTCCAAGTCCATGGGATCAATTCGTAATTGGATCTCCTCGGAGCCACTAACGGGTCGAGTGCTAAGCCCATCTCTGCAATATCCATCACATACAATTAACTGCACAGATATGATGAATTGGAAGACACAGACAGACAGACACATACCTTGATCTGTAAGGGGCGGCGCCGCCGTATGAAGGACCCACTCTGTGGGAATTGGCGGCCATTGTGGGAAATCAGAAGAAACCTAATTGGGTTGGTGGGTTTTGATCGTTTCAATTTTCAAAGGGGAATGCTTTGTGCAGACACAACTTTGAGGTTTTGAAGAATGAATAAGGGAGAAATCTTAGTAGAGAAGAAAATGAAAGGAAGAAAGAAAGAAACGGGATTGTTCCAGGCAACTGGGTTCATCCCTGTCTTCCAGAGTAGTCGCATTCCCACCCGTTTTTATTTTAACATTTTATTTGCTTTAAGGTAATTTTTAAAAGTAAATTTAAAAAAAAAAAATCCATTCAAATTTGAAACATTTTCATCTTTTGCGATCCCTTAAATCTCCTTAGAAGAAGTTGTGATGAATAAATTTGTCAAAAAAATAAATTAAATTGAGCCAAATTCATGGGTAGAATTGTATTTTAAAAAGCTAAAATGTTTGGAAAATTTTGATCTCACTAGTTCAAATAAATGTTTCTTAATTTATAATTTTATTTTTTAAAAAATAATTATATTGTTGTACCGAAATCTAACTAATCTTATTTGTTAAAATATTTAACTAATTATGCAGAAAATTGTTGGAAATACTATATATATGGAGTTTGTTTTCATAATGTTAACAAATTAGTATTTCACTGTCGATTAGGTCTATATTTCTAATTAATAGAATTATCAATAAACTCATATTACTTAGTTCATTTTTAATTAGATAAAGTCATTCTTTCACAGGTCTTATTTCCTAAAGTCACATCCCTCCAGGCCAGGAAGAGACCGTTATTATTTTAATTTAGTTTTAAAACTTTAATCACTCCTAAACATAATTATTAGTTATTATATATTGATAGCGAGCGATAGTTTAGATTAGGGTTAAGGTAAAATATTTGCATTTTTTTTTTGTTAAAGATGAGTTTATCTCAAGAAGACCGAAATGTTATTATGGTACATCTTTTTCTTGAATATGATAAAAGATATATTATTATTATTTTGTCGATTAAAAAAATATATATTATTATTTTCATATATGAAGAATCCTAAAAAAGGTTGGTGTTGTATTCAAAAATTGATATTAAGGGATAGTTTAGATTAGGGTTAGAGTAAAGTATTTGTATTTTTGTTAAGGATGAGTTTATTTCAAGATGACGGGAAAGTAAAAGTGTAAGGTTAGGGGTTTCTTTAAAAACATCACATATGAGGGAGAGGGTGAGAGCTAGCTCTTCCCCTGTAGCCATTGAATTATCCATCGTGTTATCCATAGTTGTCTTTGAATTATCGATTGCGTTATCCATTGACTTCAAAATTGAAAATTTGAGAGAGGATGATATAAAGAAGAATGAGATAGGATATGATAAAGATGAAGATAATAAAGATATATGATTGTGTATACTAAAATGGAAAATGTTAGTTTGACACCACTATTCATCCTACTCCCATTTGACACTCCTACGTGTCACATAGACCCACCAGCAAAAGAGAGAATGTGTTTGCTTTTCTTATATACAAAAGGGTAATTTCATCAATTTTGCCAATTTTGTCAAAGTGGTTAGTCGTGTACATTTAAGTGGTTAGCTACGTTCATAACTCCGACACCCATATTAAATCACTGCCTGTTCCAACCTTAAATAACTGGTTAGTCGTGTACATCTAAGTGGTTAGCTACATTCATAATTCCGACACCCATATTAAATCAGTATCTATCAATTATTCCAACTTATCAAGGTGGTTAGTCGTGTACATATAAGTGGTTAGCTACGTTCATAATTCTGGCTAGCAACGTTCATAATAACGACACCAACGTTGCTAACCACTTAGATATACACGACTAACCACTTAGATGAAAGTGACGAAATTGATGAAATTGACGAAATTACCCTTCCATATACAACAAAAGCAAACACATTCTCTCTCTTTTGCTGGTGAGCCCATGTGACACGTAGGAGTGTCAAATGGGACTTAGGTGAACAGTGGTGTCAAAGTATATTTTTTTTTTTTACTAAAATATGATAAATAAAGATATACGTTATTATGTTACATCTTTCTCCTGAATATGATAAAAGATATATTATTGTTTTGCCGATTAAAAAAAAATATATTATTGTTTTGATATATGAAGAATCCGAAGAAAGTTGTTATATTCAGAAATTGATACCGAGGGATAGTTTAGATTAGGGTTAGGGCAAAGTATTTGTATTTTTGTTAAGGATGAGTTTATTTCAAGAGGACGAGAAAATGAAAGTGAAAGGTTATGAGTTTCTTTAGAAACACCACATTGGGAGAGAGTGAGATCTAGCTCTTTTCTTATAGCTATTGAATTATCCATTGTGTTATCCATGATTGCCTTTGAATTATCAATTGTGTTATCTATGATTGCCTTTGAATTATCAATTGTGTTATCCATTGACTTCAAAGTTGAAAAATGGAGAAAGGATGGAAGAATATAAAGAAAAATGAGATAAAATAGGATAAAGATAATAAAAATATATGATAAAGAAATATATATATATATATATATATTATGTTACATCTTTCTACTAGATATGATAAAAGATATAATATTGTTTTGCCGATTAAAAAGAGAAAGATATATTATTGTTTTGATATCTTTGATTTTGAGAGACTTCTACTTCACCTTTCTTTTATAGTGGGTGTACTATTTTAAGTTGGATGCTAAATCTAATACTCATTTATATTTTATATTTTAAATCTAGTTTTTCTTCTAATCATTTCAAAATTCAAAATTGTAATAAATTTTATATTCTATATCTTTTAATTTGTTTTGAAATTAATTTTATAGTTATAATATGTTTGACAACACAATGAGATTCCCTGACTTTAGTACTAGTATTTTTTCATAATTCATATAATTCTTAATTTTTTTACAACCTTTTCATTTAACTATTATTTTTTCAATAGCTCTTACATTAAACAAACATAAAAAAATTAAAATATATTTTAAAGAATTAATTTTTTTAAACCTTTTAATTTTAATATAGAATATTAAAAGAAAAAAATCCAAACCCATGAAAAAGAAGAAATATTGTATGCATGACATTAATATTATTTTTTATTTAAATATTATTTTAAAATATTAAACCTATCAATTCTACTCGAATGTTGACATTATTACTTAAAATATAACTCATAATTCAATTTAAAAGACGTCAATATAATAGTCACCAAAAGAGAAACATTTTTTTTTTCTGTTAAGAACCAAAATAATAATTTTTTGTTATGAACTAAAATGAGAAGAAAAAATTGGTAACCAAGAGTAAAATAGAAAAATACATTTACGAGTTTTATTTAATCTTTGATATATTAATGGATGTTTTTGGATTAGGGAGTAAATTTGAGGAAGTGAATTTGAGATGAAAGTGTATGAAAAGTTGGATTATTTGGAATAAATAAAAGATGATAAGATTTGAAATGAAAGTTTGTGAAAGTTTGTGAGTGATATAATAGG
>Ga0123340_1002470_pt1 | contig 16709 bp, 8 predicted proteins | sample SirMexnodulemix_FD_89961 | JGI IMG/M metagenome (GOLD analysis project Ga0123340, IMG submission 89961) | Root nodule microbial communities of legume samples collected from Mexico - Siratro Mexico nodule mix | ecosystem: Host-associated > Plants > Roots > Nodule | place: Mexico: Nepantla... | reverse complement strand
TTTTTTATTCTTTTCCTAACTTACTTTTATTTTGTTATTAAAAAAACATATACAACATAAAAACAGGAAGATTAATTAAAAATAAACAATGAAACCTAATACCCTAGATAGTGGCAGAAAGGATTATAATGAGATGCTTGAGTTACTGTGTTTCTGGAATGATTATTTTGATTTTATTTTTTATTGTAGCTATTTGATGTTAGGCTTTTTAAATTGGGAATAGAGCTTCTTTGCCTTAGGTTCTGTTTCTGGATTGGTTGATTGGGTGGATTTCTATTACTGAATAGTTTATGTTTTGGTACAAGGTTTGGAAATTTTCGAATTTATATTCGATCATGTGTTATGGGGTTGGGATTATTAACTTTCTGGAATTGAATTTGCTACTAACTCTGGACCGGATGAGGATTTTTGTGGGTTTATTTGAGCATTTTCCTATCTAGATTAGCTTTGGTTAAGATTTTTGGAAAGTTTAGAAATTGTTTTTTAATTGAAGTTAATTCGGTTGCTTATGTTTTTCTAAGGCCGAGTGGGTTATGTTTTAAAATGGGAATGGTTTTGAGTTTGGTTTTTGTTTTTATTTGATTCAGGATTGAGTTAGATTGGTTTCTAAACTTTGTTTGAGTTTAGGATTTTTTATTCTGGTTTGGAGTTTTGTGTTTGTTTTCTGTCTCTGGCTAATGATATCTAATATTACTGTATTTTTCTTAACAATACTAGTTGTGTAAAAAATGCAGCAATTAGATAATCTCAGCATCAGCAACCATGTCAAACACCTATATGATCGTGCCAGTAGCAACAATCATCTCTCGCAGGTATAATAATTTATGAACAGAATCGGGACAAAATTAAAGGAAAAAGAGCCTAAAGAAGAACACAAACCCGTTAAAGACTCCTTCTTCTTCTCCTTTTTCTGGTTTATAAGTATCTCTATGTATTCTCTATATCTCTCAATTCTGTATCCCTTGAAAATAAAATCAGTTCTTTCCAATTTTTTCTGTTAATCGCTTCATCTCCCTGCATAATAGTCTCAATCTATCCTTACATTTAAGGAAGAAAAGGAAAAGGGCAATAAAAAAATAATAGTCACTGAACATGAATAACCACTGAATATGAATAGCCACTGAACATGAATAGCTTCTAAAGGAATATAGGAAGGCTATTGGAGTTAAATGACAAAAACATAATTACTAGTTAAATGTCAAAAGCATGATTACTAATTAAATATCAAAAGTTAAATGTTAAAAGCATGATTATTAAATGTGATAACTGTGAGAAGAACTAATTCTTAATCAAGAGGTACTAAAGTTACATAGGGACTTGAATGACAATGTATTTATGTGAATCTTAGGCTTATGTGACGAGCACAATTAATAGATAAGTGAGGTGTAAATAGTAATTTTTTTATTTCTAATAACCTCTTAGTAAATTAGGCTTCAGAAAACATCTTTCTATTTCATTGGGCTCACTTAATTTTTCTATTCAATTTATTTTAAGACAGACCCAACACTTTTTTTTTTATTTTATCATGTTTTTGCAAATTTTATTTTATCTTATTTTTATTATTATTTAATCAAACTTTACTTATAAAGTCAAAGTTCTTTTTATTATTTATTCTAAATGGTAAAGAAACTAATTAACACATTTAATTTCTTATTTTTATTCTTTTATTTTATTTTTTATTTTTTATATTTATAAAAATAATTTTTATTTGTCCGGACGAAATTGGGTGTTGATATTTGTAAATAATTAATAAAATAATTTTCATTTTTTCATTGTTATAAAATAATGAAATCCTTAAATTTCAATGTATTTCTCGGCTTGATTGATAGACCACACAAATTACAGAAAGTAAATGTGACACTCATACATTGTCTAAATTCACTTGAATTTGGAAATTTAGCTCTATTATTTCTGTATAAAATTTGGACAGTTTAACTATATTATTTCTGTACAAAGCATAATTGAATGTATATCTTCTTATATTTATTGCACAAACATACATAATAGATTATGCATGACCTACAATCAATCATGTAACTCTTGACCTACAATCAATGATGTAATTAATCAATCATGTAACTCTTGAGTGTATTTACATCAATATATTCAAGCAATTAACAATGTCATTAAAATGATCAGTTATTTGACTAGTTTTGACATTATATTTAAGTAAAATCTTATTATTTAATTATCTTCATTTAAATATATATGCATTTGAATATATATTTATTATATAAAAACGGGGGAGTGATCACTGGTTTTATTTCATAGAGAATAACAAATAGACCCTAGTTTTGTTTCATAAAGAAGAATAACAGATGGACCTGGTTTTGTTTAATAGAAACTAAGGAATGGACCACATTCCCTAGATACAAGGTTTTATTTCATTAAAAGTGACTAATAAGTGGCATAGTTTTGTTTCAGGAAAAGTAACAAATGGATTTTAGTTTCATAGGAAGTATTAGGATGAATCACATGTTTTTGTTTGATGAAAAGTGTTTATTTATATAAAACATATTAATATTTGATTTATAGTTTTAACACACGCAATAATGTTAGAATCCAAATTATAAGTAATGTTTAAAGTTATTTGTCATAATTTTATTGTAAAAAATAGAAATAGTTTGAAAAATAATTAATAAAATAATTAATAAAATAATTTTGGTTTTTTCATTGTTATAAAATAATGAAATCCTCAAATTTTAATGTATTTTTCAGGCTTGATTGATGGACCACACAAATTACAAAAAGTAATTGTGACACTCTCATAAATTCTCTAAATTCACATGAATTTGAAAAGTTTGACTCTATTATTTCTGTACAAAATTTGGACAGCTTGACTATATTATTTCTGTACAAAATACATAATTGATTATATAACTTCTTATATTTGTTGTACAAACATACATAACAGATTAAGCATGACTTACAATCAATCAAGTAATTCTTAAGTATATTTACATCAATATGTTCAAGCAATTAACCATGTCATTAAAATAATTAGTTATTTGACTAGTTTTGATATTATATTTAAGTAAAATTTTATTATTTAATTATCTTCATTTAAATAGATATTCATTGGAATATATTTTTATTATATAAAAAATGGAAGAGTGATCACTCATTTTATTTCATAGAGAGCAACAGATAGACCTTGATTTTGTTTCATGAAGAAGAGTAACAGATGAACTACACAGTTTTGTTTGATAGGGAGTAATAGATGGACCTAGTTTTGTTTAATAGAAAATAAGGAATAGACCACACGGGATTTTACTATATTAGAAGTAATGCATGAAGTAAATGGTTTTATTTTATTAAAAGTGGTGATTAATGACTCGCAAATGGTTTTATTTCATTAAAAGTGACTAATGAGTGCACCTTTTGTTTCTTGAAAAGTAAAAAATGAACCACATTGTTTAGTTTAATAGGAAGTATTAGGATGAATCACATGTCTATATATGATGAAAACTGTTTATTTATATAAAACATATTAGTATTTGATTTATAGTTTTAACATATACAATAATATTAGAATCCAAATTATAAGTAAAGTTTAAATTTATTTTCACATAATTTTATTGTAGAAAAAAGAAATAGTATGTAAAATAATTAATAAAAATAATTTTGGTTCTTTCATTGTTATAAAATAATGAAATCCTTAAATTTCAATGTATTTCTCTAATGGACCACACAAATTACAAGTAAATGTGACACTCTTATAAATTGTCTAAATTAACATGAATTTGGAAAGTTTGACTTTGTTATAACTGTACAAAATTTATACAATTTGACTATATTATTTTTGTACAAAATGCATAATTGATTGTATAATTTATTATATTTGTTGTACAAACATACATGATAGATTATGCATGACCTACCATCAATCATGTAAATCTTGAGTATATTTACATCAATATGTTCAAGCTATTAACCATGTCATTAAAATGATTAGTTATTTGACTAGTTTTGACATTATATTTAAGTAAAATCTTATTATTTAATTATCTTTATTTAAATAGATATGCACTTGATTATATTTTTATTATATAAGAACTAGGGGAGTGATCACTGGTTTTATTTCATAGAGAGTAACAGATAGACCTTGATTTTGTTTCATAGGGAGTAACAGATGGACCTGATTTTGTTTAATAGAAAGTAAGAAATGGACCGCACGGTCTGGTCTTGCTAGATTAGAAGTAATGCATGAAGCAAATGGTTTTATTTCATTAAAAGGGATTAATGAAATTGCTACTAAAAGTTTCAATATTTATTTTATTGATAAATCAGTTGGTAATCATTATCAAATTTGATCTCTTGATAAATTAATGTCCAAATTTTTCATCCTTAAAATTTGTCAATAATAATATGTTTATTAATAGACATAAATCTGTTGGTAATTATATTTTTTCATGTAATTAATGTATAAAATCAAAGTAAAAATGTTTAAAATATGAAACAAAATGACGAATGCTCGAAGTTTAAAATCAAGCTAAACATACTCTGTAAACTAAAATTACATATCTAATAATAAAGAAAATGAAAAACTATTTGTCACATGCATTTAAAGTCAAGCTAAACATATTCGATAAATTAAAGTTAAATATCCAATAATAATAATAATAAAAGAATGACAAATTGTTAGACACATGCAGGTATTAACATAGTGATGTACTTTTCTTTATTTTTTTCTTTAAAATTTAAAAAGTACAAACACAGACAAAATATAGTTCCTAATATATCAAGATAATTGGTTCAACTATTTTCATATTCGAATTGTGGTTAGTTATAGTTTGTCATATAATATGAGTATAAAATTTTCATATTTCACTATCTATAAGTATTCATGTGACACATATAAATAAACATCGATGTATAAAATAATATACATATCTTGTATGTGTCAAGTTTATTAATATATAAAATTGTATGCGATATTTATCACATAAACATGGTTAAGTATAAAGATTTGATACACAAACTTGATTACACCCACAAGGATATGAAAGATGCGTTTGTATACACAAGAATTTCAACCATGGAAGTATGATTACATTTAAATGTGTGGGAGAGAAATGCTTGTAAAAAAAATCTTTTTTCTAGTTAATAAAAAAGTGAATTTTTAACTTGATAAATTATTTGGAAGAGATAAAAAAAAAATTAATTCATGTAGTTAAAATATGTTTTACTAAACCTCACCAGAGATGAAATATTTTTTTATGAGATTCGATCATCTCTAGCTGAGTAACTGAGTTGAGATTTTATCATAATATTCTGCTAATTAAATTGAGAAATTAAGTTCGGAGCACATCTCCTCAATTCAATTTTATAAAATATACTAACATGTTAGTACTTTGAACGAGTAGTTTAATTTGATTTCTTCGTATAAATTAACCAATCAATTAAGGTAACCAGAAACATTGAACTGGCACCGTCAGGCGACTTCCTGCAAGAGTTGCTCAGTAGAAAAGTTATAAAAAGTATATTTTTAATATAACACATTTTCAACAACATTAGTCAATTATGTAATATTATTTAACCAGCTGCTTCCGAATCGCAGGCAAATTAAACCCAGAAATTTGGGCATGCGATAGGTTCACACTCATCAAAATTTATACTATCATTTTTTACAACTATTTTTATTAATTCTGTATCCAATCATTTAAGTTATATTTTAATTAAATAATTTAATTTAATATACTTTCTTATTATTTAGAATTGTTAAATGATTGTGTTATACTTACTGAGATTTTTTATCATTTTAACTAGTCTAAATAAAAGTTATCTCGTTTTTTCTCAAATTTCTTATTCTTATATTTCATATTTTTCCGCAATCATATTCTGATATCAGATATTAATCAATTTTTGTTTCAATAAATAATCCAATTACCAAATATTATCGATTTATTGTTCACTAGAGATATTCATATTTAAATAATAGTTGTAGAGAGCATTTCAGTGTAAAAAATTGTTTGGTTCAGGTTGTAATATAAAATGTGGATGATCAAAATAGTTTTTTCCATTTAAGTCAAGAACACAACTCCTCCACGCTCATTTCATTTCCAACACTATAGTTAAGTGGCAGAAATAACTTCTCAATGAATCAGGGATACGTATACGGGTAGAAAATGGAAATTTTGTTCCAGGAGAAAGAAATTCATACTTTCGTATAATTAAAGACGAACTCTGGAAATATTCAAGGAAGAAACTTCTGAGAATAAACAAACTTCAAAGGTATAATTATATATTAATCGTTATACGCGTGGAGGATTCAACTAAACTTGTTCTGCACTTCAAATTGAGTAATATTGGAGGAGTTTAATTAGTGAATATACAACGTCATATCAACCAACCTGTTGCCACCTTGCAGACACAAGGGCGTTATTCAATGAGACATAAACAGAGTGACGGTACGAAAGTTGGGAATCATAGAATTTGTCAAAGTTCATAGGTTACGAACCAGAATTTCTAGCCTGATTTTGATATGTTCCTACATTTTGAACTCAAACACAATGTCGTTTAACTATATATTCTATAAGGTGACCCCTAATTCACCATAAAGTAGGTAAGTCATTTCGTTATATGCTGGAGTATAACACAATTAACTGCTAATTAACCAATTGAGTGAATAATTAATTTTAGAGTTGGGCCCCAAAGATCTTTGCTTAAATTTTCACTCAAATAACTAGCCGTCATTAGTCAAATATTAATCCCATCACCATCCACATATATCATCAACACCTATTTTTTCAACAAAGAGAGAGTACGGAAAGCTGATCTGTTCACACGATGAGATAATATTAGGCTTTTTTTCATTCATAAAAGTATCTCAAATTTACGTAATCAGTGTAACTTTTAAAAGAGAGTATTTATGAAGGAGGAGTAAAAAGTTTATGTATTAAACGTGTAAAACCTTTGAACTGCTATGTATCTAATCTCAAATGACAGAAGTACATAACTAAGTTTGTGCAGTTTAAAAATTATATATAGTGTGATTTATAGTTACTTAATAGTGTAAAACAGTTGCCATATTATTTAAAAACATCGGTCAACAATAATATTGTTGACCCTCTTAAATTAAAAAGTATACAAATATATTAATAGTTGACGATACATACTACTTGTATATGAGTGTTGATTTGTCTGAAAATCTTTATAAATAGCCCTAAAAGATTTTGGACGTGGGAGGTATATGTGTTAGAGAGATTGTTACATAATGAGCATGGTGTTTCTGCATTCTTTGTGGCTCATTGCAGCTTTGTTGGGTGGATATGCATTTGTGTTTGGATTTCTTTGGAGAGTGAATGAATGGTACTATGTTTCAAGGCTGGGAAGAAACATGCAACACTCTCTCCCACCTGGTCATCTGGGTTGGCCTTTCTTGGGGAACATGCTCACCTTCTTCAGAGCTTTCAAGTCTGATCCTGATTCTTTCATCTATGATCTTGTTTTCAGGTATCTTTCTCTTCACTCACCTCCATGCTAAGCACACTTTACATTCACCATAAAAAAATGATTGATCACAAACTATGTGTATAGATATGGCAGGACTGGTATGTACAGAACATTCTTATTTGGAAGCCCTAGCATCATAGTTTGCACCCCAGAGACATGTCGTAGGGTTCTCACGGATGATGAACAACTCAAGCTTGGATACCCTTCTTCCACCACGTCCCTCTTTGGAAGGAGAACATTCCATGGCATCTCAAATGAAGAACACAAGCGTCTTCGTCGCCTAACCACCTCTCCCATAACTGGCCACGAGGCATTGTCCATGTACGTAGGTCTCATAGAAGATGCTTCTGTCAAAGTGCTGGAAGAGTTGTCTAGCATGAACACCCCTTCTGAGTTCCTCACAGAGTTGAGAAAGTTCGCGTTTAAGATCATCACCACCATCTTCATGGGCTCTGATGTTCACCATGTGGACCTTGCCTTGGTCGAAAACTTGTACAGAGATTTTAGTCGTGGACTTAAGTCACTGCCCATCGATCTCCCAGGCTTTGCATTCTATAAAGCACTCAAGGTTAATTATTAAACTTAAACCACAACCTTATAATTAATCAAAAACAATGTTAATTAATTTCTTGTGAAACTGGAGAGGGTAGAGATTGGTAATTGTCAATGCCACACCATGTGTGCCACCTGTCATGGGGGCGGAAAATAAAGTCAACATGTTGTAATTCTATGATGTTGAATTTATCATTTAATAGAAGACATCACAATTTTGTGATGGTGTAGGTTTTAATATTTAATGTATGTGTATTCAGGCACGAAAGAAGTTGATGAAGTTGCTGCAAGGTGTAGTGGACCTAAAGAGAAGGAGCAATAATGCAAAAACAAAGAGGAAAAAGGATATGATGGATTCATTGATGGAAGTCAAAGATGAAGAGGGTAGGCAGCTGGAGGATGAAGACATTATGGACTTACTTCTGGTGTTCTTGTTAGCTGGTCACGAAAGTTCTGCTCATGGAATAATGTGGACCATCATCTACCTCACACAACACTCACATTTCTTCCAAAGGGCTAAGGTACTCATAGTGTCTACATAATTTTACTCAATCTATGTTTTCATAGCTTGATTTTTATGTATTGTTTATGAGGGTTTTTACAACAAAACTTTGCACCTTCCAGAAAGAACAAGAAGAGATCATGCAAGCAAGACCCTCCACGCAGAAAGGGCTGAACCTTAAGGAAATTAAGCAAATGGAATATCTTTCAAAGGTATATATATGGTTCTTGATGGCATGTGATCTATATTTATGAGGGTCAGAATGAATCATTAATAATAGTGAAATAAAGAAAACAAGATGAAAAATGGAGCTGTGTTTGAGAAAACTTATTGTGAATAGGTTATCGATGAGATGCTGCGCAAAACATCTATCTCGTTTGTGAACTTTAGACAGGCAAAGGTGGACCTCAGCATCAATGGTTAGTTATTCAATTCCATATAGTTTGAGTGCTTCTTACAACATTTGAAATTTTTGGTTCATTACAATACCTTAGCAATGAAGAAAAATGAAAAATTGCAGGTTTTACTATACCAAAAGGGTGGAAAGTTCTGGTTTGGAACCGAGGGGTGCACATGGACCCTGAAACTTACAAAAATCCAAAGGAGTTCGATCCTTCCAGATGGGAAGTATGTATGATAGTAATTAATTTTGTAAAATGTTTTATCACTGAGTTTAATTTGATGAACAGAAGATGATATGTTATGTGTGTTAAAATTATGTAACTTTTACAGAATCACTCAGCAAGAGCAGGTTCTTTTCTTCCATTTGGATTAGGAAGCAGATTTTGCCCAGGGAGCGACCTGGCCAAACTTGAGATCACCATTTTCCTCCATCATTTTCTTCTTAACTACAGGTTTAAACTTGCTTCTGCATTTATAATCATTCATTTCACATGAGTTTTAACCAATAATAAAAATATTGATTTGTCTTGAACATTTGAATGGTGCAGGATGCAGAGAATTAATCCAGATTGTCCAATCACTTATCTACCACTGCCAAGGCCCTTAGATAACTGCTCTGCAAGAATTATAAAAGTCACATAAATCATGGGATGAGTAACTTCTGTAATTTTTTTATTGGAGAGTCCTTTGGTTTGAAAAAATAGTTATGTAATTTTCGCTTTGGGTAGATGAAAAATAGAGAAAAGAAAGAAAAGGGCTATGATTTTTCCTCTGCAGAAAAATAAAATTTCTATATTTTTAATTTCTGTAAGTCATTTATAATTTGATTAGTTGATGTCATCATTCTTATTTATAATATTCCATTTTTAGTTCAACTTTAAATTTAAAACAAAACTCTATCCCCTAACTATCTAAATTTATGTTATTCGTACCTTATCTCTAAACTCATGTATCATACCATAAATATGCAAGTTAACTTTACAAAAATAATAAATCACTCGTGTAAGAAAATAGTCATACTAATTTAAATCCTTAAAATTTGTCTTGTATTTTTTTTTCGACAAAACTATCGGTCCTTATTTTGTACCAATACTTAAAACTAGTCTACTTTCTTTTGTTACTGTTTTATACCTGGGCCTAAAGTCGGCCTACTTAGAATATGCTTCTAAAAAAGTAATTTTAAATATTTTACCTGTTTTTTTTATAAAAAAAATTGTAGTATTGTAATTTTCCTGTGTAAATTTGGGACAATATTAACAATGGATATTTTCTACAAAGAATACGTTGGTTTCATGAATCTAAAAAATTATAATTTATGGTTATTTTTCAGTAATTTTCCCATTCACCTAGCATACTCTTTTTCTCATATTATCTAACTATCGTAATATTATTTTAACAAAATTGTCCATTCAAAAACTAATCTTGATTGTTATCGATAATTAAAATAATTTATCTTTTACAAATCAGTTTATAAATAATACATTATCTTATCAAATAAAGTTTGATGAAAAAAAAAATAAACTGTTTTTATCTCTTTCAGAAAAAGGAATATCATAAAGACGTGTCAAATCAAATGTAGTTGAAAGAAAAACACCTTATAAAAGACATAAAGAAAAAGATAAAGTATTTTTATATTAATTCATCCTTATCATAAAATAAGGTTTAAATTATATTATATTATCGAAGATTTCACTAACAAAACTCTTTTCCTATTATAACTTTTATTAGAACTTTTCAAATTTCAGCTGTCATTATTTTTGTTCGTTTCATCAAACACACAGCAATCATTCTTTTAAAATATTTTATTTTTCACAGATTCTATATATTAATTTTTAAAAAGTTAGAATAATTCAATTCTTTCATAACAGAAGTTAAGTGAATTAATAAGGTATAAAAATCAAGATTACCAATTCAATTATTAGTAATTATGTTAAATAAACGCATTCGATCCAATAAATTTGTCCATTAGATATAAAAATTTAAAAGTTAATTATTTTCACTTAAAGGAAAAAAAGAAACTATTTTATCTCAAAAAGTTATTCTCTTCCTCTCAAATACTCTGGTATTTATATATAGTCTTAAAAGATAGTAGCAAGAAGTATGTTGTCTTGTATTGTTTTTTATCTTCTTTAAAATTAGAAAGCGAACATTAGAGCATCAAATATTTTTGACTTACTCATTATTCTAATGGGATAAAGTAACTTGCATATCTATAGTTTTTCTTTGCATCAAAGAGAATATGTTTGTTTTTTAAAACACAACTAAATTAACTTTTCTAAAATCATATTAGAACTTAACAAGTTTATCTGAGGTATTCTGTCACTTCCTAAAGGTTACATAATTACTCACTCGCACCAACAAATGTCACCTAAAAATAATAGTACACAAGAAAACATAAACATACGGCCACAGAAAAGGGTCAAATTTAAACTTGCTTCAAACAGAATGTGTTCTTTCAAACGATGCATTTATGTTAATTACTTCCTCTATTTTGTATGACTTTCCTTTTAAAGTAATACCTATTTCTTAAAAAAAAAACATTTATTTACACAAAGTATAATGACAAAATCGTTATCTGTAATAGAAGAAAAACATTTTTATTAAAGAAATTAGAACGACACAGTGAAGTGTCGGTGACAGAAGAGAATAGCAGGGGAAGGAAAAATGGAAAGAAACAGTTCTATTGCATATTAAAAAACTGTTCAGAAGACAATAAGATAATAAACACATGAATAATATTCAGTCCCACATAATAACTGCAGGAGCCAATACAAACTTCAATGACTAGCATCTTCCTCCTCACAAAATTTTGTGTATTCCTTTGGACCCAACAAGGAGTCTAATTCAGAAGGATCACTTGGCTTTACTTTGATCATCCATCCATCTTCGTATGGGCTTGAGTTGACCTTAATTAAGTTAGGAAAAGTAGAAAAATTAGTATGAGATTATTAGAAGAAAAAGCCAAATAACCAGTGTTATTCAAGTCATTGTCAAAATAGACAGTGAATATACCAGTAAGAGTAAATAGTACATGCATGGATTGGGTAAAGGGGTTTATTAGCATGTGTAACAATTTTGTTAATGTTTATAATGACAACGGTAACTATCTTGAACAGTATACTTAACATAACTTCCTATTAATTAAACTCCTCTGAGCAAATAGTACAAAGAAACAGGGTTAAAGGTTAGAATTTATCACCAGGCCAGGCGTTTCTGTGAGCTTTTTGTTAACCTCAACAATCTCCCCTGAGATTGGAGAGTTTATATCACTTGATGCTTTGACACTTTCAACAGCTCCAAAGCCAGAATTCTTGGACACTGCACCACCTGGTTCTGGCAGCTCCACAAACACAACCTCTCCAAGATGGTCCTGCAATTATTAAAGAGCTTCATCCTTCACTTAATATATTCCAATTCAGCACACATATATAATACACAAAGACCCTTTTAAGTGCAGAAATTTTCCATTAAATTGTAAGGAACAAAGTTCTCTAACCACTAACATATATAAGCAAACAAGAAGTTATCGGTTGCACCATCTTACTTACCTTGGTGTTTATACACGAAATAAGGTGAAGCAAATAAAATTTATAGCTATACTGGGTTGGAAAGTTGCAAAAAAAGAACGATAATTTAGTCTTATCTGATTAAGTGCAGTGAGGTACATGAATTACATAAACTGGGTTAATGAAAAAATTTTGACTTGAGAAGAGGTGCAAGCAACGAACCTGAGCATGGTCCGTGATCCCAATGGTGGCGACTGAGCCTTCATGCTTGACCCACTCGTGTGATTCTGCGTACTTGAGTCCATCCAAGACTGTGAAACAAGCAAAAAGAGGGAATTGATAAAAAAGATTAGAGTGAAATAATGTGAATGAAGATGATATTTGATATAGATATGTGTGTGGAGAAAGAAGTGTGAATACCAGTAGAGAAGCATCTGGAGAAAGAAAAAGGAGGAAGGAGATGGGGTCTGGAGGCAGAAGAGAGTTTGAGTGCATTGGCAGTGGAAGAAGCCCACATCCTGAGTGCCATTAGAGACAGAGTTTGAGGTTGTGTTCTTGTCTCAGTGTTTTGCTTATGCTTTTGTTATGTGTTGTGTCGTAGGGATAATAATATGACTGAAACACAGTGCATGGAGCACTTCATATATTATCTTCGATGAATGGTGGGCAGCGAAAGCCTCATCCTCTTTACCTTCTGCCTTATGCTATGTTATCCATCAACCACACTTCTTCCACTATTCCTATTTCAAATTAAATCAAACCTAACCCGGGTTGTTATTACTCTATTCTTTTTTTTATGTTTTTTCTAATTATAATATCTCTAAGAAAATATATTTATTTTATCAGGCATGTGTGCCATTATTGGGTTAAAAAGCCTACTTCTATATTTGCAACCACTGAAAAATTAAAGAACTATGCAAAGCTGAAAGTATTGTAGATAAAATCAATAGCTTAATGGGCCTCACAATTTCTTGGTCTTTTAGAGAGAGCTTCTTCCTGCAGCTCCATGAAATCATCCTGCACCCCATATATAAAGAGACGAATTTATTTCTGAAATTAAATTGAAAACTTGAAACTACCCTTCCCTCCATTTCATCCCTAATTGCGTGCCTTTTTTTCCTTCATACACAGTTCTTTCTTCACTTCACACTTTCGCTATATCCTTCACGACAGTAAAGAAAGAAATCTTTTAGTACCATTCTTCCTTCCCTTTACATTTTTGATGCACCTTCACGGTGAAAAAGAGAGGAATTTTTTAGCACCATTAGTCCTTGCTTTCACATTTCGCTGCATCCTTCACTGCAATAAATAAAGGAGTATATTTTTTTCGCTATTTTATAGGTTTTCGGATTTTGCAATCCGAAAAGGTAAATAATATTTTGAATGACTTCTAAATTATAGAATCCAAATGCTCTTTTTGGCTTTCGATTTATCTTCCCAATTATACAATCTAAAAGTAATTTTATTAAACATAAATGTAATTTGAGGTTTTTCACACCTCCATTCAAAATTGAAGCATATTGAGACAGTAAAGTTTATTGTATGTTTTATAATATAATGGTATTGTATGATTGGATTGGATTACTTTAGCAAGAGAGGACAACGGCGTGCGTAAGGAGAGTGGTGAATTTTTCTTTCTGTAGGCTTTCGAATTTACAATCTAAAAGTCTAAATTCTTATCAGAGGAGTACTTTTGTCTTTTCATTAAGATTAATTTTAGAATTAAAAAAGATATAAAAGTGCAAGCTGATGTTATGGCGGTGCAGGAAGAAGCTCTTTTCTTAGAGTGTTCACTTGGCCCAAAAAGTTTGTGCTCAAACTATATCGCCGGCCCGCAGGAGTGTTGATGAACCCAAAAATATAAAATTTCTTTTCTTCCTATTATTTGTCACCTCTATTTACTTATGTTGGAATGGGCTTTTGTTGACCTAACCAACATTAGTCTCAGCTAAGGAATAATTTAGCAATAAATAAGGAACAGTTTATCCTTCTTTTTTTTTAATTGTGATTTGAGGGTTTTATGAAGATTCGAACACACTTTTGAATTGGTGTGACTTGGTGATTCTCTTTGTAAAACAAATAGGGTTAAGGGCTATCTTTATCCTAAAAAATAAGCAAAATAACAATTAAAAAAATGTGAAGCACCAGCAATTTATTGAAAAAAGAGACTGGGCCTCACACTTTCTTGGTCTTTTTAAAGTTTGTGCTCAAACTGTAGAGGGCTTCTTCCTGCACCTCCATAGTATCTTCATGCACCTTCATAGGATAGTTGAAAAGATAAAATTATCCTTCTTCTAATAATTTAAACCTAAAACTACCCTTCACCTCCACTCCATCCCACTGTACCGTTTTTCCTTCTCCATGCATCCTTCTTTCATGTACTTTTTCAATTTTTTCTCCCTACACCTTTACCATCTATAATTGTTGCATTACGGCCAGCTACTCCTCCATCAATGGTAGTGATGTTTTGAAGATTGGAGAGGGTGTATTGATATACAGAAAAGTATGCGTGGCTCTCATTGACGTAGTTGTTTGAGATAATCAAGTGTTCCATTTCCAAATGAAGCATCCAGATGTGTATTTGAATGTTTAAAGATAACATCGTGAGGAGAGATAAAAAAAAATTTCAACTTTTTATAAGTTTTTAGATTGTACAATCCAAAAATAAATTTGCCTGAAAAATAACTTTCAAATTTTATAAACTTCTGATTATACAATTCAAAAATAAAAAATTTAAAAATAATTTATTTTAACTTTCCGATTCTAGACTTTGGAAGTCTAAAATTTATCTGTTAAGATATTCATATTGTAAAATCCCAAAGTCAAAACCAAATTTCAAATGACTTTTTAATTCTACAATCCAAAAATATTATCAGAAGGGCCTTTTTGGAATAATAAAGATACGGAGGTGTAGGCTGATATTATAGAGGTACAGGAAGAAACTTTCCTCAAACTGTACCGTAGGCCCGCAGGACTGTTGATGAACCCAAAAATATAAAATCTCTTTTATGCCTATTATTTTGTCACCTCTATTTATTTTTATACATACTTGTAAGTTGCAATGGGCTTTTGTTGCTCAAATATTAACCAACATTAGTCTCAGCTAAGCAATAAGTTAGCAATAAATAAGGAACAGTTTATCCTTTTTTTTTTCAAGTGTGATTTGAGGGTTTTGTGAAAATTCAAACACACTAATGAATAGGTGTGGCTTGGTGATTCTCTTTGTAAAACAAATAGGGTTAAGGGTATCTTTATCCTAAAAAAGAAGCAAAATAACAATTAAAAAAATGTGAAGCACGAGCAATTTATTGAAAAAGGGGACTTCTGAGTCGAGCTACATAGCATATTCTTGGTATGTTGGAGAACTTATCGGTAAGTATGTTAAGAGAAAAATAAAATGATTTTTTCATAACTTAAAATTAAGTGATAATTTTTTGTGTACTTTCTAGAAAAAATAATTTAATTATAAATTAACTTTGATTTATGAATTTTTTTATTTATAAGTTGTTACAAAGAAGTTTGTTAAATTGTAGTTGATGTTTTATATAATCTCCTATCCTGTCTTCCGCAATCATAAAAATGACATTTTTTTCATTTATAAAAAAAATAAAAAAGAAAAATGTTGACAGTGGATAACTATAGATTTTGTATTAATTGTAATTTTATTTTGTATAAGAAAATGTTTGAAACTTTATTTAAAAAAAATCCACTCTATAATTATTTTCTGTGTAACTAATTCAAGTATAGAAAAAATATATAGTTTAAACTAATAAATAATCCATGTAACATAAGTTTTATATATAAACATAAGCCTAAGTTACTTATATATAATTCATACACAAATTTAGTGCTCCAAAAGAGTAATAAAACCTTCAACTTCAATGATTATTTTAATCTAAAAGTACTCTAAATTTAATTAAGACTCATAGTATTTTTGTATAAAATAACTAATGATTCGAAATCCAGTGTTTGTAGCTCTAGACCTAACTTATACAATTATTTTAGAATGAATGAAACCTTTAGAAGTTATTAAAGATTGGTTAGTCTCTGCTCCAAGTCCCACATTGAACTGATTTCTTTTCTTCTTCTCTAAACTAAACTATATAAGAAACATTCTCTGAAATGATTAGATAAAAGAAAATATATAATAGAAATAAGTTATTTGTTTAAGAACATTATTTTTGCTTCCTGTAATATGATAGTTTTCTTATAAGATGTTTCATAATTTTTATAAAATATTAATTTTTTTATTGATCTATATTAAATATTAGAAATATGTATATTCTTTTAAT
>Ga0123340_1002469_pt1 | contig 16716 bp, 12 predicted proteins | sample SirMexnodulemix_FD_89961 | JGI IMG/M metagenome (GOLD analysis project Ga0123340, IMG submission 89961) | Root nodule microbial communities of legume samples collected from Mexico - Siratro Mexico nodule mix | ecosystem: Host-associated > Plants > Roots > Nodule | place: Mexico: Nepantla... | reverse complement strand
TTTATTTTTTATTTTTTAAATAAAAAATTTTTTTTTTTTCTCTTTTTTTTTTAAACTTTTGAATCGTCTCTACTTTTTTTTTTTTTTTTTGTGTTCTTGCCTCTTCATACACGGAGAGTTAATTCTTAAAATTCAATTAAGGGATTCAAGAACATACTATCTTAATTAAGTTTGTTCCAATTGTTTAATGTTCTAAAATTGTTCTTCTATTCTCTATTTGTGTATTTGCATTTTGTGATATTAATTTGCATTTCTGATTTTAGAAATCAAATTGTGAATTGTTTGAATCTTGATTTGATAATTGAATATGAACTAAAATTAAATTGAATTATTGTATATATGGTTCAATCAAATTAATTAATTGTTCAAACCTACATTGAGTCTTTAGAAAACTATGACAATTATGACAAGGGAAATTTATAAATTTTGTATTTGTGGATTGACAATTCATTTTCTTGTATTTTGCTTTTAAATCTCTATTGTTGTTACATTTTCAATTCTTTTTCATTCTAAAAAATTCCCAACTTAATTTATATAGGAAGGATATTAAAGGATAAATATAATATCAACGTATCCTTTTATAACTTACTTAGGTTAGATATATATTTTGCAAACTTTTATAAAAAAACTAAAATGTTTTGATTTCAAAACAACAATGAAAATCCATTCATCAAGTAATTATTACAATAAAATCATGTGACATATATGAACATATTTATAAATAACCTAATACATAACTAATTTAAACACATTCTAAACATTTAATACAATTTTATAATTAATTATATATTATAATCGAGTAACGTTTAATTTAAATTGATTTAAAGGTTACTTTGTTTTTTAAATGTAAACTTGAGTTATTAATTTAACACACACAAACATACATATATAAAACTAAATTTTTGCAACATAATATTAGGGTGAATCCAATTGAAAAGTGAGAAGTATATCTATCCAAGAGTGATGAAAGAAAGTAATTTGTTGGTCGGTCCTTGTCTCCATATGGGAGCCTCTCTAAAAAGCAAATCAAGATGAAAAAACATCATTCCAAATAATGAAATTTTATATCCTAGGTTAACCGACCCTACCCAAATCCTATCATGCTTAATTAGCTACCCCACTCAAATTTCGTCCAATTTTTGTACTACAAAACAAAACCAACAAATAAAGGACCCTATAAGCTGTAAAAAGAATACTTCAAGGACTGGGTCTCACATGCATCTTTTTCTCTTGTGGGTCACTCCTCCTAAACCTTTTCAACATTACCATTTCACATGATTAAGTGTTCTTAGTTTCAAGTTGTTAATAAAATGAATGCTAAAGAGTGATTCTTCCACTCTCTTTTCAAGTGTGCACTTCAACAGAGTGAAATTCGATGGTAATTTTTGTTACAAGTTACTCGTGCTCATTAAAGGTGGAAATCACAAGACCAAGCATGGTAATTGTAAGAATAAAAGTTACGTTGTCGTGTTTGTGTGAGACATGATTAAGTCGAGAACGTTGTGTGTTCCTTTTTAGTTTATTGTTTGTTTTGACATTGTTCCAATGTTCCCATGGCATTAACGGATTAACCAGACTAATTGTTGTACTTTATAATGTCTTCTGTCTTATCGATTACATTAATGAAAACGACAAACTAAAAGGAAAAGGAGAACCATGAGAAAATAATTTATTTTATTTGACGGTTTAAAATTTCCTATTGATGATGGGAATATGGTTTTACTATTTTTCAGAATTGTTTAATTTAATTTTGATTTGTGATAATATGGTCCAATGGAATGTCACCAACCATTAATTATTATGCACCATCTTACTAATTATATAATTTAAATGTTATGGTTTCTCCCAACATGCAACATGCAGCATGAACCCAATGGTTTGATGACATGAAAGCCGTCATACCTAACTCCTTTCAACTCTCTAAGCCACCAACAGCAAAAGGCTTGAGCTCTCTCCATACATTTTTCTTTTCATTTTTTTATATTAAAGTTTAGAGTCATAATAAACACACATTCTCTTTCTCTGTTTTTTAAGTTAATGTCATTTTCAGATTTTGATATTTTATCTAACTTTGTTTGAGAGAGATCTCTTTCCTTAATATATGAGTTAAAAATAAATAAAAAAATTCTCTTGGGCCTTATTTTTTTAATAAAAATATATGATCAACCATAAAATAATAAAATAATTAGAGATAAATGAAAAGACATTCAAGTACTTGAGTTTTATCTTTAATATTATTAATATTTGATCTATTAAGATGTAGATAATTTTTTTATTAAGTTTCAGATCTCCTTTTTTCAAATTTAAACGGACAAAAAAAACTGAAGTTTATAGTCATGAAGACCATGACTCATTATTTTGAAGTTTTGATAAAAGTCCAGCTCATCCATTTGATGAACTAATATTTTATCATAATTAATTATTTAAAAACTATATTTAATAGATGATTTTTTAATAGTTCAGGTTAAATAATTTATTGGATTTGTGCATGTGTATGTATATAACTCTTTGAATAAAACTAAATTATAATAATAAATAAATATTAAAATATTTTTTAAAAAATTCAATTGATTTTTATAGATCAACCCACTGAATGTAGTAGGACCTTAGAAAACTAACTTCTTTTTCGTCTTTAATTGGGAAATCCTTTTTTCGGTTGATTTTACAGTCATGATATATATGATATCATGCTTTATCTTTTTGAATTTCCTTAGATGCAAATATGAGATCAAATTCCAAGGTAGTGTGAATGTGTCAATCATGTGTACATTGTTTAATAATAATCCTCTCAACATTGACGATGAATAGTGGAATTTTTGGACTTATATTTTTAGACTTTTCATGTGTCCAATTTTGAGTGTTAGTGTGAAAAGAAGGTCTAGATGGAGCTTAATGGAAGTGTAGCTTGGAGTCTTGGAAAATATTATGAAAACATTTGATTTGTAACCTTTATGGAAGAATTGGAAGTTGAGCTGGAAAAAGAAATGGTTGAAACATGAAGAGAAGAAAGTCTCAAATAAGAAGTCAAAAGGCATTTACTTTCAAAGTTACAATCATAGTGGGAAGATTGATATGTTTATGTTAGGGGAAATGAAACAATAATACATAATACATATTTTAAAAATTTTAGCTCTCTTCAAAACTAATTTTGAAGAAAAAAAAAGAGACAATAAATGTCTATGAGGATCTGGTTATCCAAGATAGCACTTTTAAAAGAGAATATAATTTGAGAGATAAAACATTTCTCTTCCCTTAGTCTCAACTTTCTTAAAATAAACAAAGTTGCTTTCTTTTGAGTTCTCCCACCTCATTTTGTTATAAGTAAAGTTACTTATGCATTAAGATACACATTCAAAGAAGAGTAGAGATAGCTAACCAACCAAACTAAAAAATGGCTCCATTTATTTTCCTAAATATAATACATGTTAATCACCAAAGGATCTCTTGGTCACAGAAACACCACATACAAACCTTTTTCTGAATCCCCTCATAGGTCACGTTCAATGTTTTCTTTTTATACTTACATCCAAAGTAATTACATTAAAAAAGAACAACTATAAGTATACTCCAATCTTAAGTAGAGTGATTATTTGAATAATAGTATGTGATTTTTATAAAAATGAGATTAAATAATTGATTTTTATATTTATTTTTTTATTTTAAAAAAATATTCATGTTTCATTTTATTTATTTTTAAAGTTAAATTTTAGATTTTAATACGTTTTAATTTTATAGATATTTTATAGAATCTTACAAAGAATCATATATGTGAGGATTCATTTTTATTAAAATTTTTCTTGACAAGGTTTCACAAGTGTGTTTGTGTTTCATTGTTGTGATAAAATAACAATACAAATAAAGGTCACTATTAAGGTTGTTTTGTTTGTGTTTCATTGTTGTGGTAAAATAACATTATAAGTAAAGATCACCATTAAGAAACTCGTGGTTGGAAAGAATGTTTCCACTCAAGAAAAATTATACCAATGTAGAAGGATTTCACTCCTAAGGGAGAGATTGGTAAGAATTTAAGTATGAGTCGAAGTTTCGTATTGAGTAGAAATGAAAAAGTTAAACGAAAAAGACTACAAATTTATATGTTAAGATTTTGGATTGGAGATAGTTTTTATCTAGATTTAAGTTATCTCTCAATGTTGTTGAGTTTCCCTTGTGAATCTTCATCCAAAGATTTATTAAAAACAAGAGATTTTATCAATACAGTGATACTTATAAGCATTAATGATAGTTAAGATATTCTAGAAGATGATGGTTGTAATTGCATTTTTTTTATCTTCCTATATAAAGTACTTACAATAAATTTTGAAAACCAAGTTATGAAAGATTTAGGAGAAATATTTAGACAAATAGATATGAAAAAGTAAAAAATTGTCAGTAATTATTTAACATGCATTTAACCAAATTCTTTATTGCAACATTTAAAACAACATAATTTAAGGGCGGACTTTGGTTGTTGTATACGGTAGTAAAATTTATTGATATTTGAACAATAGTCTCCGTAGAGGTATTCATGTCTAATGGTTTTATTGATGTTTGAAAAAAAAAAAGTATATCCATTTGTTGAATGATATAAGTTGTTTGGATAGTATCTAGACCACTGCAGTTTGCATGAAATGCTTAAAAAATAGAAATTACTTACTCGCCAAATATTCAAGGGGTCAACCGTAAAATAAATAATATAAAAAATTACTTATTTTTTTCTTAGAATTCTCATTGAATATTTTTAACTTGGGGATAAATTACTAATTTACCTGAGATATTGTCATATAATGCAATTGGCTTTATGATTGAGTAATTAGTATATAAATAATAGTATATAACTTTTTCTTACATATTTATCTTGTTTGGAGAAACTTATCGTTTTGGATGTTGTCATTCTTAAACTTACATATAAATGACATTGTCATTCTTAAATGTTTGTATGCACAAAACTTGGAATATTGCCTTCACAATAATGTCATTTCTCTTTTGTCAAATAATACCATCAACACCCCTCTAACCACTCACACAAAGTATAACAACCTTGACCTGACCATATATCCAGTTTTTAATCCAACCCCCACCAAGTTTAACTAGTTGTTGACTATATAAATAATTGTGTAAATTGTTTGAAGTTAAGATTTTTCAGCTGTCATTTAATCATTTAATGTTTACGTAATCTTTTACTTCGTTTGTATGTTTAGTTAAAAGCTTGTATTTAATAGTTACGGGTGTGGACTTGTACAATCTACTTTTAACCTAGTCATAATTTGCTAATTGTTCTCCCCAATTAGGAGTTTCATAGTTTCTGTTAAGCTCTTGTTACATTACAAAGTGTGAAAAAAAATTCTGAGGGTAAAATTAATATATCAAAATATAAATTTTTCTCTTTTTTTCTTTCTACCATCTTTCTTGCTCTATTAATTTTTTTAATATGGTATTAAGAACTTCACATTGATATTTAAGGAGAAGAAAATTTTGGTATGTCTTCTAGAGATTTTGAGTAAAAAATTTCTTCTTTAGAAGAAAATATTTTTTTTATTAAATATCAATTGCATAGCCTGTTAATGCCTTAAAGCTATTGAATATGGTCTAATAATCATCTACTGTACATATAAATTAAGGTTAGTTAGTTTGTAATAGAGATTAGTTGGATCCTTGTGTGCATTCAGTTATTTCAGTTAGTCTGAACTGTTACAAATAACTCAGATTGTGGCGGGAAGTGACCTCTTTCTTCTTCTTCAGCTCCACTCACCAACCAGCAATGGCTACCCTGAATCCCCAAAATGAAATTAATTTTTTTTACAGAGATTCTCCTCCACGGCCGCTGGTCTCTCCTGTTCTGCATGGTGACATCGACTACCATACCTGGGCAAGGAACATGAAGCAAACTCTTATCGACAAGAACATGTGGTATGTCATAGATGGAAGCCCTATCCCTAGTTTGGGAGAAATCATTCCAAATGGACTGTGGCAGAGATGCAACGCAAGGGTTCTTTCAATGATTCAGTACTCAACGGACGAGCCCATTCGACAAACCATTATGGGTTTTGACAGGGCCTCAGAGGCTTGGGAAAATCTTCATGAGAGATTTTCTCAATCACAAATGACCACAATCTTTCGTCTGCAAGAACAAATCTTGCAAGCCAAGCAAGGATCTTTGACGGTAGAGCAATACTATGAAGCGTTCACGAGATCATGGGACCAAATGGAATCTTTAAGGCCTGCTCTTCTGAACTGCCACTGCCCAACACCGTGCATATGTGGTGCTGCTGAGATCTGTAAGATATATAGGGATCAAGATTGCGTTCTTCAGTTTCTGAGAGGGTTAAACGAGAGGTTTGCAGAATTTATAGTCCAAATCCTCCACTCACGCCATCTTCCCCCGCTTCATGATGTGGCTTTATTAGCTTTGCAACATGAGGAACAATCAAACCGTGGTGATGTAAGCCCAGTTTCCGAGTCCATTGTTAGCCATGCAGATCAGTCTAACAGTAACAGATCTGGAATATGGAGAAGCAGTAGATTTAGAGGAAGAAACAGGTCATGCACACATTGTGGTAAAAGTAACCACACAGAAGAATCATGCTACAGGAAGCATGGATTTCCTACAGGTTTCAACAGGAGAAATAACAACAACAATGCTTCTTCCGCTCATGCTGATAATGGACCAAGGTTTCAGACTACAGCTCCTGTTACTGTTGTGGGTTTTACTGATGAACAATATCAAGGTCTTACGAACCTGTTGCAGCAGGCTGTTCAGAGAAGCGAAACGCCATCTTTATCTGACTTTCACTCCCCTAACCCAGTTCAATCCTCATCTTATCATACTGCTACTGATTCCTCTCAACAGTAGGTACAAATAACACGTGATGTTTTCGGATTTCATTCATTACATGAGATAAAATCTTTGTCATTACGCTCACTCTTTTAATTCTCTATTTTGTTTCATCGTTCAGATTTCCTCCAAGAAGATGATTGGTATAGCTTCGGAGCAGGATGAGTTATATGTGCTGGAACATGATCAAGTCAGTGATGCAACTGAAAACAATCTTAGTTAAATTTCTGATTCTGATCTGACAATTATCTGTAGACAGTTTTCTTTTGTTACTTATGCTGCATCCTTTCCTTGTGATGTATACCAATAGACTAGGAAAAGAAAACTATGATTCATGTTTGATATATGGGACTATGTTCCACCACTTCATGTTGATATAAGCACAAAAGTTTGGAAGCGTTCATAGTTGGAAATTTAAAAGGGTCAAGAGTTAACTTCCTACTTGTGACTGATCTTCACTTCAACTTTCAATTCTAGCACATTTTGGTCTACCTTTAAGCCAAATATCAATCCTAAAACGTCCATTTGACTAACTTTTCCTTTCACGAGTTTTCTTCATCTCTCTCGAATTTCCTACCATATAAATAATATTATGACTGTAATGAATTGTATGTATGATAAATTATTAAAATAATTTAGTTTTTATAACTTTTATATGATCTTAAATTAGAGAATAATAATCCGAACATCAGGTGGACGTGCCGGAGTGGTTATCGGGCATGACTAGAAATCATGTGGGCTCTGCCCGCGCAGGTTCGAATCCTGCCGTTCACGAATTTTGTTTTTATTACACAATTTTTCATGCATTGTTAGGTCCAAATTCTACATTATATCCTATAGCAATATTTTTTATAATTTCAAAGACAGCAACAACCTCAATTCTTTTTTTCATAGACTGCACTTTTTTCCGTGATGGAGAGTTATATTGTTATTCATCCATTTTTTTCTAAGTTATATTGTGTGATTACCTGCTATATCTCCTTTAGCTATCAATTGTGTAACTGTTACTAACCTTTCAACTGTAAGAGAAAAAATTTCATCCGGCAAAGAAGACATGACATTATTTATTGATATCAAATTTAAGTTTGTCGCGATTTTGTATCATATGCTAAATTTTGTAATGCTTTGTATGTCTAAAATTTTTTTGTTGCTCCAAAATGAATTTGGTTTTGTATTTACATGAACCTTAAATACCATAAATAATCGAAAGTTGATCTAGTACTAATGTTAATGCTTTAGAGGAATAATTATAAGATGGTGATTTGGAAAGGAAACTTTTGTTCTACCATATTCTCTACCTAAAGTTATGCAGAATTTTGAGTTGCATATGACTTATCCAGAATGAGCAATACACTTTACAATAAATTCTTTCCAGCATCATTAGTAACTAAGATTAGATGCTCAAGATTTCTCAACAAAAAGTTTGTAAATATTAATAGATTCGTTTGTAATTAACAGTAGCCATTATACAAAATTATATGATTATTGATTAATCTGATAAAACGACGCAATGAATCAAGTAATTAGGTTGAAAATAAATATTTGTAGTACTGAAACACCATGCGGGTAGTATAATTGCTGTAGCAAATGGTCAAGATATTGACATCATATATTAAAAAGATATATATTTATAACAGTTACCAGGTAACTTTCAAACTTAATTCAAAGCACATATGTGAAGTTATGTCTGGTACTCAATTGAAAATGTACTGAAACACATCAAATACTGAGTGACAATGACATTGCCATCAACTTTGCCTCAAATTCAACATGTCTTTCCAAAAGATCGAGTAGCCACGCCAAAAACCAGAAACTCCATACCTCAACGCCTTGGTTTTCGGAACCTGTCACATAAAGAAAATAAGAAAGCTTTTAGAAGCCTTTCCAAACTCAAATTATTTGACTTACTATGAAATTGAGTTATTGTGGATATGAAAATATTTAATATATGAATACATGAAAAATTATGAAGTTATAGGGACTAACCTGGGGAATTTGACAGGGACTTCTGATAGGCTCAGTTTCTTAAACCGTGAATCAGATTCTTCTAGCAGATCAAGCTCAAATGCAGCCATGTCAATAGCTCGAGACAATCTCTTGTCATCATCAGCATTATAGAAACAATCTCTTTTCTTAGCATCAAGAACAAGCTTTCGCCATATAGAATCACTGCTGACTAAAGTAGCTGCATTTCCTATTACCCAAAGGCAATATCTGCATTAAAAAACACTTATCAATTAAACATTACCTATTTGTAACTTGGAGAAGAAAATAAGATAGACCATAATACGCGAGTACCATACCTAGCCCTAGTCAAAGCAACATTTGCTCTTTGTGTATTGCTAAGAAAACCCACTTTTCCACTTCCATTAGATCTCACAGTTGAAACTATTATGATATCTTCTTCGCCCCCTTGAAAACCATCCACAGAACGAACGCTAACAGAGAAGTCAGGATAAGAAGTGGAAATGTACTTCTTAACTTTTTCCTGGATCTCATGCACCTGTGCATTGTATGGAGATATGATACCTATGCTAACCCTTTTCCTTGATCTCATAAACTCTGCAGAAAGAGAAAAAAAACAACAAAAATGAATCAGTATAGCACTTTCAAACCTCTATAGATAGAGATATAGAAAAGAGTCATTTCAAACCTTCTTTGAGGCTACCAATAATCTCAGAAATCGCAGCCGCTTCAACCATGTTCTTCGAACTAAATCCTCCTCGACCAAAATGCTCTTTACCCCTTGATACGTTAATAAAAGAAAAAGATCCATACATCTCTCCCTGAATGAAACTCTTACTGTAACTACTTTGCATGACATTGGGGGCATCAGAAATCCTCCCATCGTAAAATTCTTTGCATGGAAACAAGCTAATAGATGGGTGCATTCTATACTGAACATTTAGCATATGTTTCTTGTGCCCTAAAAGTACAAGCCTCTCGAACAAACTCCTTCCAAATTCAGCCTTTTCAGCAATCTAAAAATATAATAATTTTTCATATATTAGATAACTATTTTTCTTCAGCAATGATAACAAATTAGCACAATTCAAACTAAGTACCTTGCTTTTGACCAATGCGGGAAGTTGTTTCTCATCACCTATGAGAATGCAATGGTTTAGGCCTCGAAGCTTTAACGGAATAGCAGATTCACATTCTTTCAACTGAGCTGCTTCATCAATTACTAAAAATTTTATTGGATTCATCTCTACTGTATTCAATTTAGTAGAGCCTGAGGCAGTACATAAAATTATGCATGCATTCAGCAAACAAAACTTTTCTATTCCACCGGTCTCCTGAATATCGTTGGAAAGGGATATTGACTCCGAAAGTAAACTAAGCAAGTTGAGGCATTTTGTGCCTGATGATCCAAAGCTATAAGAACTGATCTTTCGTTCTCCAAAACCAGAAAGAGTTACCTTCAATCTTGCTTCAACAGAATCTAACAAATCAGTAACTTCAAACATATTCTTCACCTGTTTCCTTGAAATGAAAGATGTAGGCAGGTGTGTATAGAAAGTTTGCATACAGAACTTGAGATTCTTTGTTAACTCTTGAAATCTTTGCTTTATGAATTGCTCAATAGTCAAAATATTTTTCTTTTCTTTTATGGACTGAAATTTGACGAAAATGTCATTATGTTTCTGCTTTACATACTCCCCAAGCGTCATCGTGCCAATTATCGTGCTTAAATGGTCATGAAATCCACGAAATACTTCAATGTATTCCCTCATGACAAAATCGTTCAAAGACATACCACCTTCCTCTTTCTCATATAAGGAGTATTCTTTCTCAGGGTCCTCAAGTAAATGGATCATTGATTCCACACTATGCTTCCAACCCGACAATGGAGCAAAGCACTTCGCAAGATTTTTCACACGATGATCAAGAAACACATCCTGAAGGCCCTGAAAGGAATCCAATCTCATCCTTGATTTATTGCCCATTAGAACCATGTCACCTAAACCGTAAGTTTTATAGTCAAATGAACCTTGAACTAATCCATGCAACCGATCAGCCAATTGCAAAATTGCAGTATTAGTTGGAGCACAGGCCAATGATCTGTGTTTTAACTTGAGTAGACAAAATAATAAGCAAGAGTCTTTGTTTTTCCAGTTCCGGGAGGGCCCCATATTAGTTTAATATCCTTGTGGTCACATTTTATCATATTAACACAACTTGATATGGCATCCTCCTGGGATTTATTCAGATTCTGAGATTGTAGTAGACCACGTTCAGTGACACAATGAAGGGTGTCCTTTTCTCCAGCCAGACAATTTTCGCAAGTTTCCACACTCTGAAAAGTATAAACTAATAATTGAGAAACTAAATGTTTAGGATTTAGGGTTTATCATTAACACATGAAGAGAAACAACTATAAGAACAAAATTATAATCTTGTAGTATTAAGAAACAACTATTGGGAATACTTAAATGTGTAAAACTACATATATAGCACGGTGTGGCATTAAGATATAGAAAATAATATCGTAACTGAAGGTGATATAGAGAATCTTACGTTTACTTCTGGCTGCAACACCTGCTTAATGATGGTCAAGTTGTCATCCTCCCACAGAGAGGTTAGTGCGTTCCAAACGCGAATATTTGTGGTCAGGTTCAACAGAAATACAGCATATAGTTTTTGTGATTTGTTGCTCATAATTTCATTTAGAATATCCATTTCCATCACCTTGGATGACAGTATTGATATTGCTATTTCATCAGCATATGAATCTTTTGGGCCACACGCATAAGCAATTTGGTAGAATCTTCCGGGTCTATTCAAGTCATCAATTCTTTTGGGTTTAATATCCATTAAAGCAAATAGATCTCCTGCCTCAGGAACATATTTGCCACTTTTTTCTTCCTCCTCGTCTTCTACGTCATCAGATTTATTATTGAACCATATCAATTTCCTCAGGTCATTGGTTATGTTTCTGGTGTCCCTTTCAACTTTGATGATTTCACATAAAGGAGCACGAGACACACCCTTCAAGCTTGAACAAAGATCAGAGTGTGTTTCCTCGATCAATGGAGTGATAAAGGAGTTCAAGTAACTAGATACTGATCCAAATGTCTCTGGTATTTTTTGTACCTGCGAAAAGTAGTTAATTTGTCGACAAAAAACTTCCCTCATAATTATTTTAAATCCTTTTTCAACTTAATAATATTTTAATAATGTCACGTACATTTCAACTATTTTCAATCTTTTAACAAGAATGCTGTTATGAACATTTCATATAAGTCCTTTATCTCATCACAGCTATCCGAAGATTTTCTTATGCACGTATTTATTTATACTACTTCAAAGCTACAAATCCTAAAATATCAATGCTAATAAAAGGAAAGAAAAAAAAACTTCAGCACTTCAACATATTTATTTTTTGAAAAATTACGTACGTCGAAGACACATTTTATGAAAAACAACAGAAGTTTGGTGAAACAAATGGAAAAAGTTCAATATGAATGAGATTTTTCATGAAAGTAACGGGTTTTTTTCCTATGAATAAAAGGTAAAAGAACCTTGTTTTTGTAAAGATCTTCATTCAGAGCATCCTTAAGATTCCAAGAGAAAACAGTGTTCAAAAAGCTGCACTTCTCATCATCCTCTTCTGTTGCATAACATGTGATATTCTTCTTCATTTTTTTCTCACGTGTCACATTCTTCTCAAGTCTACGTAAAAACAATTGCAAGAACAACATCAATCAACTTCCTTCCATCTCATAGGCTTAAACCAAAACACAAATCCACAATGAATGAACAAAAGTCATCTGGTTGAAGATCAGTAGTTATTCTCATGAGCATGCAACAAATTACACTAAAGAAAAAATAAATAAATGTTAAAAAGAGTTTATGAATATATATATATATATATGTAGCAATTGTAACTTTCCAAAGTAAGAATCAAACACGGACAAAGAAAATATTGCAGCTTCAAGTTGTTCCATGATGCAGAATTGGAGAGGCTAACTTTAAGCAGTGTTTGATAATTTTGGTGGAATGTGAAGGGGAGAGATCAGAGAGAAGCAAATAAAAATGGATGGCAAAAGCTCTTTCAAATGAGTTTGCTTATGAACATAACATAAATGGTGTATTTATTCTTGAATTTCAGTGTGCTACAATCATGGTATATTTTGAATTAAACTAGAAGTATGTGAGAGATTAATGATTACTCCATTGGGTTCTGGAAGAGTTTTTTATTTCTATTTTTAAATTATTTTTTAAATGCAACTAATAATAAGGTGAAGTTGAGCTAGATATTGAATAAGGTGGAAACATAAGAAGATGATCCATCTTCCACCTAGTTGTTTCTGTCTTTACGTCTTCTGGGAACAATTTTTAAAATTTAATAATTTTTTAATGAGAAATTAATTATTAGATGGGTTGTGAAAAGGCTGTTGGGAAATAGTTTTTAAAATGGAAAGGAGATAATAGAATCAAACCTGTCCCGAAAATTTATAATTATTTTACAAAATATTGTTAAAACTGATTTCAGGAGAACAGAAGTGTATAAGATGTGGAAATGTAAGAATAAGCATTAACAATAAAAAAAAACTGAAAATAAAAATCTTCCATCCTTTGCTATCTAAGTGTCAATTTATGTTAGAATTTTTCTTGTTTTTGTTTATTTATTTATTATTTATACAAAGTTAATTACTATTTTATTAAGTATATTCATGTGTATGTATTTATTTTGTTAAATTGGAAGAAAAATATGGAATAGGAAATGTTTTATTAGAGTAAAAAAGTAAATGTAATTCTTAAATTCTTACAGAACAACATTTACAAATTAATAAATAAACAAAAAGTAACGGAAGAAGAAGTAGTAGAGAAAAGCACTGGTACCATTAGTGCGTAAAAAATAAAATTCTTTTGAAAATACTCTTATGAAATAAGCAATTCTTTTGCATTGGTAAATTTATCCACTTTTACCATTCCTTCTGATTATGTGCTTAAATTCAATGTGAAGAATAAGAAAATAAATGATTTAATAGGTGAAAACATGGTTGAAATAGAAGAAAACAGAATGATGAAATGTCTTTGGGCTGCTAATTCAGTTAATTATCTAGAAGGAATTGCTAAAGGCACCACCTTTGTTGATAGTTTTGGTTGATGTGCAATGAGATCATGAACAAATCTTTTGAACTAGTTTATGACTTTGGTGGACCTAATCTTCTTATTGGATATGACAAGCCTGAGATATAACTTAAGAAGTCCAAAAATCAAATGTTGAAGAATGACAAAGTACATGTATGTTATTAAGTCTTGATTCTTCTTAAATGATTTTGGTGCATTACATAAAGATCAGTTGAGTAATAACAAAGTTAATTCTTAAGTCATTTGTTCCTTGTGATAGATAATTTCTATGAAAAAACAAAGTTATCATAATACTGCTACTATTACTCTTATAAAGAAAGGATGCAAAGTTAGTAGAATTTTACTTATACAACAGTATCTGCCTAACTGCCAAACTGAAACTCTTTTTATAGGTTTTGTAAATTATTATTGGTGTCCATTCATATCTAAGCAAGCCTTTTTCTTCAATGCCAAATTCAATCATTTCACTTGAGTGGTTAATTTCTTTCTCATCAAAATGCTTGAGTTTTGGTTGATTATTTAAACAAACTTTTTGCTTTTTGCAGTTTTTTTTGACGAGAATTGTCGTCATCTTTTGACTAGATTTTTTGATTGAGTAATGAGCAATGACCCGAAGCGTGCTTTAGAGTGATATTCATTGCTCAACCACCTTTGTTTTTGTTTTTGGATGCTTAAATAATTATTTTTATGCAAAACAACTATCACATGTCAAGCATGATGTAGTGATAGTGATGGCTTCACATGATTTTTTTTTCTCTCTCTCCTTAATTTTTGGAATATATATATAATAATTAAGATTAATTATGGTGAAATTATTTTAAAAAATTAAACATATTACGTAACAAAAGAGTTGGAGTGTACTCTTACATAACTTACTCTTACTTTTCAAAGTATTTGTTAAATATTTTAACAATATTAGAATTGTGGTGTTGTTTCTTAAGAATAATGGTTACTTATTCATTACTTTTTGTTTTCATGAAGTGATTGCAATTTATTGGGTTGGGATGATTTCCTACATTGATTAGAGTCCACATATGTTCTGCAATAATGAATACAAAAGCAAAATCTACTTGGGAAGGTCCACAGCTAAAACAATAAAGCTTCCTAATCTTGTTTTTATGAAAGCATATTTTCATTATTAAAGTAAAAGCTTTTGGTGTCTTTCAATTTTGGTTACTAGAGTATGTTAGAGAAGTGTACACATGAACATTATAAAATTTAAATAAGAGACAAATATAATTATACACTTTACAGTATTAATGCATACTTGAAGAAAATTAAAAATATCTTTTGTTTCATAAACTCATTGTAATTATTAATTGAAGTATTTTGCTGTGATTTCCAAAATATTATTGGAGTTTTGATATGATTTTATTTTTAAAAGATATGTAAATTTTTTAAAAAGGGATAAGTACAATTTTTAATCTTAATTAACGGATATGAAATATTTTATTAATATTTTGTCATAGTATCTCTATGTTTAGTGGATTAAAAATTCATTTCATTAATGGTAACAAAATTATCACTCTCACAAAGGATTTTAGTACACTTTGAAGGTAGAAAATAGATGAAATATTAAAATATTTTTTTTATTTCTATTAATATTAGTATTTTTTTTTTCACAAGACTATCTGTATTTCTTACATTAAGTACACATTTAATATATAGATTGATCACACAGTGTAATTAACAACATATATAACCACATTAGTTTTGCTAATAAATAAGGAAAAATAATAATTAGGAGCTTGTTTACACACCATGCATTTGTATACTGATAAAAATCCATTATCATTTTAGGTATTTCCATTATCAATTCTATTTTGTTATACACTCCACATTTACCTTTTTAATATGCTTGGATTTAGCCAAAGTAGCTTTTTATTTTGATGTTGAACAAGTTTTGTACTTGAAACTTTTCAGTTGCTTAAATGCTAAGTAACTTAAGAAATTTACAAACCTGACAATTTTTCTAAGAAAATTTATGGGTATGTCCAAATTTTGAAAAAGTTATACTCACCACCTGAAAAGAAGGAAGTCCATCTTTCAAATACAAACCTGCTTTTAAATTACGATTTTTTAATTTAGGATTTTTTAAAAAATTGTATTCAGGATACACAATTTTATTTATTTTTTATTTTATAGAAGTTGTACATATTATCAAAAGCTTTTTTCTTTTTAATTTTGTGCTTTTTTTTATACTTTTAATAATTTTTTTAAACCTTTTAAATTTTTATGTAAACAATTTTTGTTTTGAGATATTTTTTAATAATTTGATTAATAAATTAAAATTGAATACGTTCTCTACCTTTCAACAGTCTTTATTCTTCTAAAATTTTACTGGTAGATTTTTTTTATGAATCTGAATTCAGATTTTGTTTTATATATTTTCTATCAATATTTCTTAAAATAATTTATTTCCCTTTTGTTTCATATATGTGATTTAATTTTTTATTAATTAAATTTAATATAATCTAATTTATGAAAGTAGTGTAATTTAAGTCTCACATTAAATAAACATAAAAAAATTAAATAATATATAGAAAACAAACTTAATGTCTTAAAACCCATTAAATAAATATAAAAAAATTAAATAATATATAAGAAACAAACTTAAGACATTAAAACTCATTTACTTAAGTAGTTATTTAAAAAAAAGAAAGACATGGAAAGTTAATTTATCAAGAAATAAAATATTAATTGATTATAAAAATAAGAAGATAAATGTTATATCTTCTTTCTTTGCTGGTATACACAGATTTACACTAAAAGAAGAATAATTA
>Ga0123340_1002468_pt1 | contig 16717 bp, 12 predicted proteins | sample SirMexnodulemix_FD_89961 | JGI IMG/M metagenome (GOLD analysis project Ga0123340, IMG submission 89961) | Root nodule microbial communities of legume samples collected from Mexico - Siratro Mexico nodule mix | ecosystem: Host-associated > Plants > Roots > Nodule | place: Mexico: Nepantla... | reverse complement strand
ATATTTATGAATATGTAAATAGTAAAACATTTTTAGATTGAGCCAGAAATCCACAAAATTGCAATTACTTTTTAAATCTAATCCATATTATCTATTTTAGTTAACTTTAATGAACATGTATCCAATTTTAATAGATGTATTCACGGAAAGATTTATAGTAGTCTTATTTGCTAAGGCCTAAATAACAGTGAAGTAGAGTAATTTGAAAGAGGAAATAAAACAAAAATATAATATAAAATAAAATGTTTATAAACGAAAAGCCTCCTTATATTTTTGTTGATTATAAAGAAAGTTTTGTGATTAAATAATCGTAAATTACCTTTTATTTTTATCAACTTTTAATCTCAACAAAAATAAAAGAAGATGTTTGGTTCTGGTTTCCATTTCGGAGAGAATAAGGAATATCCTTAGGATCATGCTGGCGACGCCATCAACTAGCTCTCGGAATTCATGCTTGACGTGACGGAGAAGAGAGTGTGAATACCATGATATGATATAACGTGTCAAACACTGCTTTCAATCCAAATGCAATGTGAATGCTTTCTGAAAACACAGCTTTTTCTGCCATTCGTATTGCGATTGTTAATGATTCTTTTGGTTTATTCATTGTTAGAACAAAACCGTAGAAATTGTGAACCACTACTCCTGGAATAGAATGGAATGCCTTTCACGTTGGATTCCCATAAACACACAGATCTTCTTCTATTCTTTGTAGTATTTATAGGACACTCTCATCCATTTACCAATCTCACATTGTTTCCATCAATTTGGTGCTGACATGAGTTGCTGCTGTGAGTTCCAAGGCTGCAAGGTTTTGGGTGTCATTTTTGACTTGGATGGCACCCTTCTGGATACTGGTATTCTCCTCTTTTTCTCCTCCAGCTTTTAATTTAATTACACCTTTTGCAGGACTGTTATTGGGTGATTTTGGTTTCCAAGTTCTGATTTTGCAAATCGGGTTTATATTTCAGTTGTGTAATTTTGGTTCCTCAGCTAGTCTTGTGTTAAATATGTTATTGATTTTGCTCATGTATCATGGATTATGATCGACTAAAGGGGAAATTAAGTTAGGTTAGGCAATATTTTTCACTGTCATTTTAGCAAAATCTATTAAGATATTAACAAAAGGTGAAATATGGAGCAAAATTACTCAATTCCAATATTTGAGGAAATCTGGGTGATTGAAATTACATAATTAGGATCAAAAGTACAATTAAGACTCACCTAATCTATAGTTGGTGAAATTTTGTTTCTTGTGGGTGATTGGTGTGCAGAAAGGGCTACAAGGGGTGTCTTGAATGAGTTTTTGGCAAGGTATGGAAAAGAACTGGACAGGGAGAAGGAAGACAAGAAGAGGTTGGGGATGACACAAAAGGACTCAGCAGCTGTAATTGTTAGGGACTATGAACTTCCGTTGACACCCGATCAATTTATCAATGAAATCACTCCTATGTATAGGGAAAGGTATCAATAATGGCGTGCTTGATTCTCTTGTCACTTTTTTGTTTGGAAAACCATTTTTTATAACAATTTAACTACTCAACCATCAAATTTTCGTCAAAAATGAATGAAACTTTGAAAATTGTTTGAAAAAAGAATTGTTTCAGACTGATATGAAGATATCTAGTATGGCAAGGAGGGCTGAATATGGTTTAAAAGTCAAAATTGCTTTTGAAACACTAAACACTGCATAGTTTGATTGTTTGTGAATAGTAATTGTAAGAAATGTGATTCATTGTAAATTCTAAACTTGTTTTCAAAGAAATGCACTTTTTTTTATTAATACCTTAAATCAAACCTGTTGGAAACTGTCATATTAGAATTGCTTACACATTTAAGGGTTCTTATTTTCAAATCATAAATTGGTTTAGGTGGGCAAAGGCCAAAGCACTACCTGGTGCAAATCGCCTTATCAAACATTTCCAGAAAAATGGAGTTCCAATGGCTGTTGCCTCAAATTCCTTGCGAGAATACGTAGACGCCAAAATTTCTCATCACAAAGGTTGTTTTCTGTGCACTGTCCTCTTTTTGTTTATTACTAACTTTCAATTATAAGTCTTTTAATTTCGAGAAGTGTTGTGTTACTTATCAGCTTGCCATTATTCCTGAACTGATTACTGAGAAGATAATATGTAGACACAAGTACTAGTTTCTTAAGTAACATCTGACAGAGATAGCGTTTTAATGCCTCTTTTCTTTTCTTCTTTTTTTAGCTTAGGGTTTTGGAATCAATAAAATTGCTAGCCTAATGCCTTTAAAGCTAACCATCAATCATTCATTTAAAATTTACTGTATAGAAATAAGAAAACTTGATATCCAATTTGTAAAATTTTGTTCCATAGGAGTTGATTACGTTAGTCGCAGCTAAAGTATCTGCTTTGGAAATGATTCCTGAAATTATCTGCCTTTCTGCATTTCTTTTTATACTTTCTTTTTGGTTAGAAACACTTTTGCTTTTACTTATTATTGACATATAGTTTCCTGGTAAAAAAAATTCTTTGATGCTTATCACATTTTTTTAGGTTGGAAAGAAAGCTTTTCTGTAATTCTAGGAAGTGATCAAGTTAAAGCTGGGAAGCCTTCTCCATATTTGTAAGATTCTACTTGAGAACTTTGGCATCTCATGGATGCAGAATCTAATCCTGAGTAGAAATGGATCTATTTTCAATGAACTGTAACACTTTTCCAGTAGTAAATAAATATCCACCATCCTATGTTTTAGCAGTACTAAGAAGTAAATAATCAACTACAATTATCTCACTACATAAATTTTCCTACAGAACTCCGATCACCCAACTTTTCTCACTTTTTCCATCCTATGTTTAGTAGGCAAGTTCGTTTTCTCGGTCAAGTATGCTCTTCTAATTTTATCACAGCAGTAAACAAAATCTAACTTTTGCAGATTTGAAGAAGCTGCCAAGAAAATGGGTGTAGATGCAGTTAATTGCCTGGTGATTGAGGATTCCTTGTAAGTCTCCCAGAATTTCTGCATACTGTGTACGATTGCATTTACTATTGTGATTTTTGTTAAGCTTTTGATTGCCTGACAACTAACGGTAAATTCTAATCTTGACCAAAGATGGTCTAGTATTTCTGGGATCAGATTCCTTTGTACGGTCTAAAGTTACCAACATAATCCAAAACACAGTGATCACTGATGAAGAGGCCAATGTACCACCAGTGTTGAAGCCCATAATTGAAGTAGACCATCAACCACTTCTTTGGCCATATCCAAACCTACACAGATATGTGTGGATGGCTGTTGAGTGCAAAAGGTGTGATATGTTAAGAGTGTATGAGACACGATGCAATTGGATTAACCTCTTTTGGTTGAAATGGACATTATAAAAGTTGAATTTTTTTTCAGTCCCTCTTATCGAGACTCGCTCTGTTAGTTTGTTGAGATCACATTCATGTTCTTAGAGGAGCATTGCCTATTAATTTTAATCTGCGTGTAACCTATCATGTACTTGGTTCTACTGCTAAATTAATTTTTCTTCAATTATGTAAGCTATTCTCAAAATAATGCTCCCAGACAGTTTTGGTTGATTTCAAAACAGTATATGTTTATCAGAGTTGATCTCAACTTATTCATCTCAGGATGGAAGCATATCATTTTCACTGCTTTGATTCACCAGCAGGATATGTTGCAAATCTCCTGCCAAGTTTGTGATTGCACCTTCTGTGCAGCCTTGCGAATTTCTGTTGTGTAATATTCATATTTGCTACATGTAATTTATGTTCTACAATGCACTTTTAACAGGGTTGGTGTAGAGGCAGCCAATGCTGCAAAAATGAAGATTGTGGCTGTCCCATCTCGAAGGGAAGCTGATTGTAACGGGCTAGCAAATGTTGTTCTTCATTCACTCTTAGAGTTTCAACCTGAGCTATGGGGTCTTCCACCCTTTGATGACTGTAATAATGATAATGCACTAATTTTGTTTCTTAGTATGTTGATTGGTTTCTCTAAATACTGTGTCCTCTGTCAGAGTAATCTTTCAAACTAATGTTTGCAGGGTTAGATGACACACTAACTATTGAGCCAATTCATTTGAGTGGCTTGTATGTTTCTGGATGTCTGGAGGAAGCCCCAGGTTTGCGAAATTTCATCTTTCTCGCTTTATAAAAGTGATAATAAGCACAAACTCTTTTCCTCTCTTGAGCTTAAGTGTCCATGTTCCTAGTTAGATGCAGTTATGACATTGGATTAACTAGTAATCTTCCAAGAACATACTCTTCAAACTGTGTATGAATGTAATAATATGTGTATATTCAAACCAGATGACATACCCATTATGTTTTCATGTTTTCTTACCTTTTACTTCAATTGTAATCTTGTTTTCAGTATGTTTTCTATTTTCAATCTTCAAATAAGTTTTTTGTTGTTTCCTTTATAAATCTTTTAAAATAAATTGAAATTTTTTTTTTCAAAGTAAACTAGCCCTTAGCTTCTTAGTTTTGAACTTCTTGATTTAACATGGTCTTGTAAATCTCTGATAAATTTTAATTCCTTAATCCAGACAAAGCAACACTTGCTCTTCCAGATCAAGCTGTTGGGCTTTACTTAGGTTGGGCCAAGATTGATACAGATAGGAACTTGAAGATACTGGTTAGCATTAATTTGGACTTCTCCTGTGTTGCCTACGAAAAAATAGTGAGTATAAAACTCTAGAATTTTTTTTCAGTACACATCAAGAACTTCTGATGCACCATTTAGTACTTTGTGTTGTTAGTCTAGACAAAAACTCTTTTGAGTTTTAGTGTTAGAGCACATTACAAATTTGTAATATTAGTACACATTATACTTTTTATATATTTGAATGGAAGCTCATAGTTTTTACAACTACACTTTTTTCTGCAATCCTTTCTTAGATTATGCGATTATGCATTATACCCTTTTGACCACATTGATGAATGTCACTAATGGAGAATACTTGGGGCTCATTTTGCAGCGTGTTTATCTTATTGATTCAAACAGTGACCTGAAACAGAAGCAGAAAATGCAAATCATTCTTGTTGGCTACATAAGAACGTTGGATAATAAGGTAATAAATGAAAATTATATTTTTGTTCCAAAAGCCTTCTCTTTCTTTCTACTATATCTTATATCCGTGCTCCTACACTTTATGTCAAATATTTGCGTCTCTGAACAGGAACTCACGTCAAATGCTTTGGAGAAACTCGAAGAATACAAGTCTATTGCAAAAGCTTCACTGGATTTGCCATCCTTCACTTGTTTATAGAAAAGCTTCACGTGAAGGGGACAGCCAAGAGACCATGTATTTGGAGATGGAAGTAACAATTATGCAACTTTTTGCAGCTTCCATAACAATAATAATAATAACAAAGTTAATTGTGTTTTGTTTCTCAGAATGATATTAATTGTGTATGATATGATGAATTGTTTAGGAAATGCAAGTAATAATTGATAAGTAATGTATTTTCAAAAAATAACAAATAATAATGTACTGGCAAACAATTCATGCTCTCTATCATCCATGTAGTATCATCGAATTCAGATCCTAATAAACTCTGATAATTTGACAAGTTTTTGAATTAACCTTATGATTTTTTAAGGGTGATATGAAAACCTTTATACTTTTTAATCTGTGAAATTTCAGAAGTTATAATTAAAATAAAATGCCATAATTTATTCAGACTTAATTTGCATATTTCATACACTCATTATTGGAAGCTCTAAAAATTCCTCCACCATTTTGGTGCAGGCCCAAGTTAGACTGATTAACGACTGACTATTACCTATTTCCCCATTAGTCTTTTTTTAAGGAAAAAATATATAAAATTCATTTAAAAGAACTTTTAGTTTAAAAACTTTATATTGTCAAAATCAAAAAAAAATCTCGCAGTGTCAAAGTTCAATGTTCTCTTTTCATCCCAAATTTTCAATGATCAAATTTCTATATGAAATGCGTAGCCGATATGAGAATGGGTCTAATGGGCTTATAACGAATCCCACCACCAACCCTCTTTCGCATTTTACATTCTGCACCCCGATAAATTTTAACTGCATCCTCATATAATTTGAAAATCATTTTTATCCTTTTTAAATTATATAATATGCTTTTTTCAAATTTTTAAATATGTTTATAATTTTTTTAATTAATTTCAAACCCAATCAATTTATTTTAAAGAGTTGTTTTTTTATTTAAATGCAAATAATTTATTTAGTACACAATATTCACAAAAATATAAGCAGAATAAATGATGATAATATCTCATATATATTAAAAATTTTGTACATTAAACCTAAGTACTACAACTATATCATTGTTGTCTGTTCCATATAGCTTGTGAACGTCATTGTCGCCTATTCCATATAGCTTGTGAACATCTAGTGTAAATGGCTTCCTCATTTGTGTCACTACAAACTAACTACAATGTATTGTGGATTTTCTCTTAGGCTATGTACACAGTCGATAATATGTTGTAGAGTGTAGGCAATCTTCCTTAATATACTTTACATTAATTGAACCAACATGGCACTTGGAAAAATAAAAAGAAAATATTAATGGTAACATAATAATGGAAATAACTCACACTACAAGCATGCTCTTGTTGTGACGACGGTGGTCGTGTCTAGCCATCATCTAGACTATGTGGCCAACAACGCGGCAGTACATACGATCGATCTTCATCCGTCCAAGGAATTATGTAGGGTGTGACACTCATTTAAACCAGTGCATGTATATATATGCTGAGTGATGTAAAGTCAGTGTCACACTGGTAATAAGATGGTTGATAAATTACAATTATTCGTCGTCAATGACAGCAACTACACCTCCTTCGAAAGGTGGAGGTGGCCGATGAATCGTTTACTCGTACCCAAAATGATGCAAAACACACTAAGGTAAATGACATTGTGAATATGTCCCAAGTTAGATGTATCTCAAGAACATGGTTATCACCTCAAACGGGCAATAGTTTAATGGTTATCATAAGGACTCTAGAGCACTAGCATGGGTAAGACTGTTGATCTAGACGCATATAGTGTCAACTATACATATATGGTGCTCAATGACATAACGACAGGCCCAAGGGAGGAGCTCTTGATAAGTGAGAATGATATTCCAAATTCTCATTCTTAGGAAATGTTTATATATCCAAGTCTCATGCATTATGAACTGACTATTATTCATATATTTAATTAAAAATAAATCTAAATTATTTAAATTATGTGTATTATTTATATGTAACAGTGTGACATAAGCTCCCAAATATTTTGTTTACGCAAAGCAAATATCTCTTAGCTAGTTGTACATATGGGTGAGTGCGGTAACTCCCTATGTGTACCTATCAGACATTCTTAAATTATCAAGTATGACAAGCTAACTAATGTCGCAAGTTTATCAGCAAAAATTGTGCATTCAATAAGATGCAACAAATAAGTGTGAGTTGCTAACTCCTACCTGTGGTGTATGATGCACTCCTCATACACCTCGCATAGCCTACTCAGTCGAGCATAAGTATCATGACACTACTTCAACTCTATCACGAAATCACCAAAATCTATCCTAAGTAGCTCAACCAAAAATGATGACATTGATGTGAAATCCAAAATCACATATAAACAAAATTGTCCCATATTGGGGAGATGCAACAATTCAAACACATCATCCAAAGTGATTCACCAATACGGAAGTAGAAACTGTTAGTGTTGCGGTGTCACCTTTCAACAAAGGCTGACATGAAACCTTTATCAGTGGTCTCATAATTAATGTTGCATAGTGGCAACAACCCAGTATTAAGCATAGTGATCTCAACCTAGGGATGAGGAATTCCAAACTTACTTAATTTGCGTTTGTGGGAGACCAATTTTAATTCTTCTCAATCCTCACCCTCCCATAGTCTACAAGCCACGTGGTCCACATGACTTTGTAGCAACAACGTATTAGTAGGTCTTCAATTCCCTCATACTCTCCTATAGTAACTAGTGGCAACACATCGCCATCAATAATAGTGATAACTTGTTTCCTATCCTTTTTACAAATTGACTGTGTCATGTTTAACTTTCGCTTACAATAATGATCTACATCTAGTCCTAACTATATATTTGGTAATAAGAATAACAAATAATTGATAAATTTTTTAAAATTAATATACACATTTGAGATTGTTGAAACAAAAAATGAAATTAAACATAGTACTAGCGAGAAAAAAAAAAACCTTAAATACTTACCTTTTAAATAACGATGCAACACGATGATGATCAATGTAATTCTAACGGGCTTCTCCCAATTCACAAATAGAGAAAAAAAAAAAAACTAGAAGGGGGGCAAGCAAAGGGTGCAACGGACAAGTTAGAAAAAGAGGTGAGGGAAGAAAAAAATGAAAAGATAGGTTAAATACAAATATAAAAGGGGCAATTTGGTTTTTTTATAGACACTATGGGAGTGCATTCAAAATTTATAGGGGTACCAAATGCGGAGCCCAGCTCCTTTTGGAGGATAAAAATCAATTTAAATAAATATAAAAAATTAAATGAGTACCCAGATATGTTTGCGCGGTCCCAAATGGCCCAAATTAAGTAAAAGTAAAAAACAAAAACCATCTTATTGTCGGTTTTGATATCTTTGCAAATCAATTTAAACGCTCCTTTTCTATAAAGTCAATTAAATGAAGGGAGATGATACTTGAACACCGGTAACAGTCATTTATCTTTAACACTAAAAAATAATATTATTTTATTAAAATATAATATTTTATTATACAAATCAAGAGTGAAATGGTGTTATTTTGCTAAAGTGGTGTCAAAGTAGATTTATTCTTAAATGAAATATCTCTTGAAAGTACGCAGATAAACACTATCATTTTTGGTGTTGTTAAGCTTTTGTCGATGCTAGTGCAAAAAATGGTATTGTGTATGTAACCATTTACGACAGACATAATTATAAAAAATATATATAGTTTAACATTTTCTCTAAAAAAGAATTTAACAATTATTTTTATCAATATAAATAATAATAATTATAATTATTATCATTAATTTAATACATGTTGATGCAGATATTATCTAAACTAACTGGGACAAATTTCTTCCTAAATATCTGCCAACCATTCCCTGTTTTGCATTGGTTCTTCAGCCTGATTTCATGTCATGGTTACTATTTCTAGAAAACCACACCAAATCTTACATATAAAATTCACCAAATGCTCACTCCAACAACACTCTACAAAACAAGTGCAAGAGACAAGAGAAACATCATCGGACGGCAGATACAAAGAAATCCACTTCGATCTCCACAAAGCACAAACGTTGTCCCCTCACAAGCAGAATCTATATATACACACACACAACCCAAAAGCCTCTCCAACCAACCAACGAAAACAGTTTCTCTGTCTCTCACAGTTCCAAACCAAAGCAAGAAAAAGGGTTTCTGAATGGCAGAAAAGGAAGGAGGGGTGGTAAAGAAGGGGCAGGAGGAGGGTCTGAAGCTTGCGGTTTCACTGCTGCAAGAGTTCGAGCTTCCAGAGGGGCTTCTCCCTCTGCAAGATGTGGTGGAAGTAGGGCACGTGAAGGGCACGGGATACATGTGGATCGTGCAGAAGAAGAAGGTTGAGCACGATTTCAAGATGATAAAGAAGTTGGTGAGCTATGACAGTGAGATAACAGGGTACGTTTCAAAGAAGAAGATAAAGAAGCTGAAGGGTGTGAAGGCCAAAGAGCTCATGCTGTGGCCTCCGGTGAGTGAGATCACAGTGGATGACCCTCCGACCGGGAAGATCCACTTCAAGAGTCTCGCTGGTATCACCAAGACTTTCCCTGTTGAAGCTTTCGCTGCTGGCCAGTGACATATCCATCCATCCATCCATGCATGCATGCATGCCTGCCAAATGTTCCTCTTTGCATGGGATCATCCAATAAGAAATAATATACCTTCCTTTCTCAATCTATACTATATATGTTTCATGTAATGGGATTTAGATGAGCTATGTGTCAAGGTCATCATCATATTATAATGTTTTTGTTCATCAATATTTTCAAGCTTTTCATGATAAATAATTCTTAGGGAACTCGTCAACTTTTGGATATTGTTTAGTCTATATACATATACTCACTCTCTCTTTTATCTTATTTCTAGTTTTTTTTTTGTTCATTGCATCATTTATCACATTTACCGTTTTCTATCTTTCATTATTTTTCACATTTTCTTTTGTCTTTTACTACATCTGTTATCTATTATTTTCTCATTCTTATTTTATGTTTCTTCTCTATCTCGTGTGTACGTTCATATTTTTCTTAAACTTTTAAGGATTAACTAGGTTTTATAAGTGAAGATTTTTTTATGTGACTTGCTTGTAACTTTAAAGAACTCTTCCTAAAAAAATTATTAGGAAGTTCGTAAGCAATAATTATTAATGTTTTTACTAATTTTTTTAAATATGTAATTATTTTTTTTAGTTTACCAAAATACCAGGTCATGTAGAGGAAATATATGTGTTATAGAATTGAGATCATCTAATAATTTTTTTTCCTCTTTAAAAATGTACACAGAGTCAATTTAGATTTGGTACCGCATCGATCAAAATACGTTTAAGTTGCATCCAAATTTTCTATTCTTCGTCTTAAATTCAAACGAAACCAGTGTTATTAATAATGTATTTACATGATATACTTGGATTATGTGAAAAGTTTAAAAAATCATAATACATAACTTGTATTTTTAATTTTAGAAAAATCTTTATGAAAATAAGAAGAATAGAAAAGATATTTAAAAAATAAATATTAAAGAGTTACATCAAATTGGATTTATTAAATTTGAGAATATAGACTTCAATACTCAACTTTATAATTATCAAGATATTTTTTTCCCAGCTGATTTAATCCGGACTACTTGAAACTAATGCGGATTTTCCCTTTTATCATATTGATCAAATTGAAAGTATAAATTGATTTTTTTTTATCAACAAGAAAGAATAATATATGAAAAGAACAATTAGAGTGCATAAACCCATATACATTTGGTGGATCCCCAGTGAAACTTTAAATATTAACCGTTTAATTGTCCAATTAATTGAATATTTTTTATTTATAAAGGTATTTATTTTACAGAAGACAGTTCAATTTGAAGCAGTCATACCTTAAAGTATGTTTGATTTTGATTTTCGCATTTATTACCTATACGTACCTGCGTATACCAGAATTAAAGAAGTAACAGTAAAAAAGAATAGCTTTTATGTCAGCCATGGAAATAATGAAGTATACATAGCCTATGCCAGAATTAAAGAAGTAACAGTAACAAAGAATAGGTTTTATGTCAGCCATGGAAATAATGAAGTATACAAATGTTCGTTTATTTAATAGTTGACAAATTGAAAATTCAAAGTATTTGGAGAATATAGGTACATTTTGTCCTCGTATAGCCTCCACCAACTACCATTTAATGTGTAAGTGTTTTGCAGTGCTGGCATGGTACTCGATTATAGCTATTGTGACATATAAGGGTGTTAAAAAAGATTACTATTGTACAAATTTAGTATAAAGTGAAATTCAAAAAGAGAGTTTTTTTCAAGTTAATCTATATCAAACCAATTCAATTAAGATTGAATTGATTAAGTTTAGGATATGGTGTCCGGCAAATAATTTAGTAACTTCATAAAATTTATATTCTCCCATATCACGTTACAAAATTGCTAAAAATACGCTATCATACCATTATAACTTCCAAAAAATCTACATTTAATCTATAACTAATGGTTACACTTACTCTATTGAATCTGCAACAGGCATTTTAAACACGAGTAAACTATGACAACAAATCCTTAAAGTTTCATCGAATTTCTAGTGTTTTTTTTCTACTCCTACACTGAAACTGACACTGACTCCTCTGACTCCTTTTATATATATTCAACACTCTTACTTGTTTAAAAAGAATTACATTGCACACTCTTAAAAGGAAAAAAGCTTTTATAAACTTCAAAAAACCAAAGATCAGGGTGCAGTTTCATGTTTTGCAGACAAACTGTTTTTCACGTACAAGCCATTTGGAGACAGCATCAATTTATTCCTTTTCTTTTCCCTGTTGAGGTGATCTAAATCTAAAACAATAATATGTTCAGTGTGACATTTTAACATTTCACTAAGCCTGGTGCAATAAAAATGAAGGACATGGAGGGAAGAAGCACAACACTTTTCGGTAGAGATATACATATATGACTTCAAATGCTATCTAAAATCTATCTGGGGTTTTCCTGCCTGAAAAATTGATATCCATGTGGGTGTATATCACAGGGAAAGCTGGAATTCCTAATTTGAACTAAACAGGGCTTGGTGCATTCTTGGAGCACCTTCTTCAATATTGCTATGGTTTTTGGTTGCATGTGAATGCAAATAATAAGTATGAATTCTCCTAACATCTACAGACTTCTGCATCTTCTTATTGAGTCCTCCAATAACTGATGTGTTGGCTGGATCATCTCCTTCACCTTTTCTCCATTTTTATAAATTTTAAAAGTTGGAACCCTTCTTATGATCTCAGTTTTTGCTATTGCAATACACTCCTCAGCGTCCACCTTCAATTAAATTTTAAAGAAAATTAGATAAATGAAGCAATAACGTTAGGAAGTACAAAGAAAACACTTATTTGTGTACCTTAATAAATTTAACAGATGGATATCTAACACACAAGGTGTTTATAAATGGAGATATTTCCTCACATAGTTCGTTTGATGCCTCTTTGAAATAAACTACCAAAACACCTGAAAATTCAGATTTTTGTTAAAAAGTTACCAATGAAGCAAGAAAATTGCAGAGTCAAAATATTTGGATACTTACCAGCAGAAGCAATGGCAGCTTTAAATTTGTCTAATGCTGAGATTTCTTCAACTTCAATTCCAAACTTGCTACCATATATCACTAGCCGAGATTTTTCTAATGCTAATTGAGCCTGACGAAGAGACTCAACAACTTCATTGTCATTAGGGAGCTCACGTTTTAAGGCTTGATAATCTTTAACAACATCTGCCCATCTTTCAAGCTGCAACATGATCATTGCATCTTTAAAAACGACAATGAATCAACTTCAGAGAACAAAACATCAATGAACACATACACAACATGCACAGTACTAGTGGATTCACCTTTGAATTTGATGCAGCCCTACGGAAAAGAGCCTTGGTGTAATTTGGTTGAATATTAAGAGCTTGAGTGCAGTCTTGAACCGATTTTTCCCACAGTCCAAGTTTAGACCAACAAATTGCCCTATTGCAATATAGAACATAGTTGGAGTTGTCATGCTTGAGGCCCTCTCCATAAGCAGAACAAGCTTCAGAAAACTTGCCAGAGCTGAAAAGATCATTGCCCCTTGAACGAGCTCTTGCCACCATTTTCACAACATTTACCATCCGACCAACTTCAACATTACTGTAATCCAACGTGCTAGCCTTTTCAGCGGCCACAACAGCATTCTCAAACCTGCATCAATCCATCATTCATTCCTCACTCAAAAGTTTTATTTAGATTTGGATTTCAACTCTAAGGTGTTTAGTGTTTACCTCCCCAAGGCCATCTCAACCTGAGCAGACACAAAAGGAACATAGGCTTCACCAACCATACCAAAGAACTTGGTTTGAGCACATGCTGCAGGACAGCCTTCCAACTTCGGAATGTTCAAGAGACTGGATTCAGCATCCTCAAGTTGATGCAGTTTTAAATAAGCTTCTGCCTTGCAAGCGACAATCTAAAAGCAACAATCCAACAAGTTAGCCCAATACAACCAACTATCCTAAGAGCTTAAAACTATCAAGTAAAGACACAAGAATCATTTTTATACTTGACCGTAGGGACTCAAATACCATACCACAAACCAAGAGCCGGTTTGACTCTATTCTCACTTTTCGATTTCAAAAACTGTCTTCTAAAATAGCTTTACAGCGCTTACTGATCAATCTCTTGTCCAAAATCTAAAATAACTTCTAAACCCATTTTGAAAACAAGAACCAGTTTTTGAAATCAGAAACCAATCACAACTTGCCTATCATAAAACTCTATGCTATTAAGCGAAGACACAATATTAATTTTATAAGACTTCTCTAACATAATAAACCATGGTAAAATCAGAAATTCAGGCTACCAGCGGCGAAAAATCTGCTCCAACAGCAATGGCAGCCTCGGATTCCCTAAGCACCCTCTTCCAATCACCAAATTTCCGGGAATCAGCACATCGATTCAAATGCTTCTCCAACAACAACAGCTTCTGCTCCTCAGACTGATCCTCTTGAATCCCTGCCAAACACAAATGGCGCCGCGAATTCTCAACCTGCCCAAACCTAAACCAATTCCAATTCCAATCTCAACAAAACCAAACCCAAACACAAACTCAAATCAAAATCCAAAATTTCATCTCATCTCATTGCATTCATTACCTTACATAAAGAGAGGCAAGCCTCTTGTGCGCTCTAGCATAAGCAGGGTCCAATTTCACAGCCTCGTGGCACTCCCTGGCGGCCTCGCCGAGCCTCCCCAGCGCCGTGAGCGCCGCTGCGCGGTTGCTCCGGCACGCCGCGTTCCCAGGCGAGATGGCCACAGCGCGATCGTACAATGCCAGCGCCTCCGCGAAGTTCCCGCTTCTGTACAGCTCGTTCCCTACCCTCTTCACCTCCTCGGGATCGGACCCGCCGAGCGCCCGCTTCACTGTGAGCGGCGACGCGGCCGCGGGAACAGCCACGGGCACAGGATAGGCGCCGGAGCCACCGCGCATTATGCTGCCGCGGCCGTAGTTCACAGTGCCGGAGCCGAGCACGTCGGTCCGGTTCGGTCCGCGGGAGGGCAGAAGCGGTTTGAGGATCTTCCCTGACGGGCAGATGTTCCCGCTGGGAAGCAGTGAGGAGCCGCCGGAGTAGATTAACGGAGCTCCGGCGGATACCGATCTCCGGTGGCCAGGGCGGGAAGGCTGAGAACCCGGATCAAGACGTTTTGATTCGAGAGTGGGACTTTGCTGGTGTTGGTGCAGAGTGTTAGACATTGTTGTTGCGCTTTTACCTTTGTGTGTGTTTGTCTTTTGTTTTTATGTTTTGAAGGTTTTTTTGGTTTTATAGGAGATTGGAAAAGCTTGAAGAGAATGGTTGTTGCTAGGTTACAGGAATCAAATGTAATGTGTTTTGTGTTTGGTTTGGTTTGGATTGGAGCCAAGAGGCTTTGAGAGGGATACTGTAAATGGTAAAGAGTAGCAGCTTCCAGTTTTTCTCCATTTAGGATCAACTTTCCTTCTTTATCATTATTTATCTTTCTCTTTCTACTCTCTAGATTCTCTCACCCTTTTCCTTCACCATCATCATCTTCATCCATGCACAGTGCTTTTTTATTTACTCTGAGATATTTAGTATTTTTTATTAGCACTTTATAAGTTTACTCTTTTATAAATTACAGTCAAAGGTTAAGTTAAAGTATTAAAATAAATATTGTTTATAATAGGTTATACTAAACAGTCTTAAAATCTCCTGAAAGGACATTTCTTTTACTGTTAAAATGATTTTTTTTATTAAAAAGTATATGCTGTAACAATTTTCAAACACACTAAAAAACTTATGTAATGTATAGGTATTGTTGTAACATTTTCAGAATAATTAAGAAAAATCAACAAAGAATGTTAAAAATAAAAACATTGAACTTTACTTATAAAGTGTTTTGCTGCATAGGAAAGTATTGATAAATAATAATAATAAGAGGAAGTACACAAATTAAATATAGATAGATAAAAGGGAAAATAAATTACCTCTAATTATGAGTAGGAATGAATAGTAAAAATAAAGAATAATTTAATGGAATATTTGTTTCTTATAATTGGTTCTATTATTGAAAATTTAATTTCAAAATTAAAAAGTTAACCCTATCTATATTTCATTTTGAGAAGATTTGATATAAATAGTCATGTTAGTAACAAGATTCATTTTTATAAAAAAAAAATATAAACTGTTTAATATATATATATATATATCTTACCAGACTTCAGTTTCAAATTAATTTCTAACGAATCTGTATTGGATATAGACATATTTAAATGAATTTTTTCATAAGTCTTTATAGAAAAATAAAGAAATGTTATCTTTTATAAATTAAAATTAATTTATATACTAGTTAAAAAAAAATTAAAAATACACTTAGAAAGACTTTATTTTTTAAATTAGTTTGTATAACTAATATTAAATAAACTTGAGGATAAGGTCCTCCAAACACATCCACATTATGATTCCAACTATTAGTTATAACTTTGACAACCACACATGATACACGTCCACTTTACAATCTTACGTGACACTGATGTGACCAAGATAACTGACGTGTAAAAAACATTCCAGTGTGACATTGAGAGTCATTTTTAGGATTTACATCTTTAGGGTTTTATCTAGAACGCTGCCCTAAGTTAGAATCTTAGATCTCTTGAATCTTGCCACTGCTATCACCGCTTGCCGCCACGGCTGTCGTATCCACTGTTGTCGCCGTCATCCTCGCTCGCAATCGCAATCACTATTACACGAAATCTCCCTTAAGCAAATGGGTGCACTGGATTCCTATGCTCTTTCATAACAAAATACCATAAATGTCTTTCAAAAAAAAAGAAAAGTCTGGTTTCACCCTTATTCATGTGTACAATTATACCACATCAGTCGTTGACATCTGGTTGTATGTCAGTTGTGGTTGTCAAAGCAAAGTTTTCCATCTTTTTTCCAAAATCTCTCTCATTTATATATATATATATAT
>Ga0123340_1002467_pt1 | contig 16728 bp, 9 predicted proteins | sample SirMexnodulemix_FD_89961 | JGI IMG/M metagenome (GOLD analysis project Ga0123340, IMG submission 89961) | Root nodule microbial communities of legume samples collected from Mexico - Siratro Mexico nodule mix | ecosystem: Host-associated > Plants > Roots > Nodule | place: Mexico: Nepantla... | reverse complement strand
ATTTCTTTTTTCTTTTAATTTTAATTTTTTTTTTTTTTTTTTTATTGAAAATTAAAATTTTTTTTTTTTTAAAATATATTTTTTTTTTTTTTTTTTTTTTGTTAAAACATAATCGTAGAAGTATTAATATGGATTTGATTTTCATAGTGTTTATCGACTTTAAATATTAAAAACGTATATTTTTTTTTCTTAATTTTAATATTATTTTATTAATTTCAGAATATTCAGAATCTTACATTATATTTTGAAAACATGTTAAGCAATTCTGAAACTATAATGTTCTGACTATGTCGTCATCTTAGAGTTCCATATGTCATTCCGTATAACTCCATATAAGAAAGTAAATTGAAAACTAGAACAATACTCATACAGATAAAAAGAGAGGAACAACCTCCAACTGCAAACATGTAATAACGTTGGAATTTCAAAACACTCAAGCAGAATCTAAAGATCTATGCTAATAGACGAAGGTAGGCTATTAAATCAATAAAGAATCTCCTCTTACTATATACACCTATACTGGCAAAGGCATTAATACATTTATTGCCTTCTTAATCAATACAGAATGTTTACAAGTTTCAAGAGTATCCAGTGTGTTTCCAAAAGGTAAAAGTTACAGTTCTAAAAGGAGCAGTAGTTTTACCATTATATTCAAAAGTTTTACCGGTATTTCTTGACGAAGTTTCACCCGATTTAATGACTGTTCAGCTTTTACTACTTCAACACTTTTTTCTCCTCGAAAAGTCATTAAATTCTGCCTGAGTTTGCCGTTGAAGAATAAGAACAAAATAACTTCGAAATAAAGTTGCCAACAACTATGAAAAGAAAAGAGGAAATTGCCCCCATAAAAAAATAGAAACATTTCTTCCCAAATTCTCAAGGCATCCACAGGCATAACTTCGAAGGTTTTGAACCATATAAAACACGTTGTATCCTTAAAAAACAAAGAACAAACTTCAAAAAAATAATACAAAATAAATGAGCCCCAAAGAAAATAACTGATCTTTGGGATTCAAATAATAAATCAGACAGGAATAAGATAGCAAGGGAAGTTGTAAATATTTTTACTTGTAAATAAAGAAACGGTTGAACAATAGTCTTATCAGTGGTCAATGCTGTGCGTCAGCATTAGAGGTTTTCCATATTGGGAGAGAATTAGAAGTCAAGAGAAACACCCGCCCATCTTGAAGGTTTGGGCAGGATCGTTATTAGGAACAGGAGTTCCACAGGTAGGGTAAAAAATGAAGGAGAGGAATGCTGAAATTGAATGATATTTTCATTGAATAATAGATTCAGGAACGAATGAATTGACAGTACATTAATGTATAAGGAAGAAAAAAGAAAACAAAAATAATTTCTTTTTCCTGTGAACAATATTGCTGCTGTGCAAGCTAATAAATATTATTGCCACCTTTCTCCTCTCTACAGATTGCATCCTCCGCATCACAAGTATCTTCCGACTCTTTTGGTAAATCTACATCTATACTGCACAAATCACCACTAGAGTTGTTCTCATTACATTTCCATGCATTCCTCTGGAACCATGGTCGATGTATTTTCGAGTTATTCCATTTCTGCTGTTTATAATACTTCCTTACCAAATCATGGGAGTCACCCTTCATTCGTTTAGCTTCGTTTTCCTCGAACAGAAGGTTTGACTCTTCAGGGTTAGCACCAGTTGTGCTGGGAATCATATCATCTGCGCAACAACTGACCATACTATTGTTATCACCCTCCTTAACTTCAGCAGGCTGATCAATTATCATAGCACTATTATTATTAGAAGGTTGACAGTCTTTGTTGTCCCGAGGATAAGGGGGTAGTGGAGGAAATGGAACGAAAGGTATGCCGGGTGCAGTGACCCAACGCTCTGGAAATTCAGTATTAGGTGTTCCATATTGGTGGGCAACAGACCATGGCATTCCATATGCTACAGGCAAGCGAGAATTAAATTTCCTTTTTGAATGACCAACTACTGAATCAGAGGGACATCCAGAACGGCTTGCATTTTGCAATGCAAGATTACCAGAGTTTAGGGAAGAAGCATTTAATGGACCTATTGGACACGAAAACCCTGGTGGAACATCCTCATGAATGTTCTGGCTTTCACCAATGGAGGTCATAACGGCATCAGAAAGTGGGTTTGTCTCTGCCGGTTGATCCCATCGACTCTTGCGCTTCCGTTTTTTACCTCCTTTGATTTCAACCCCATCTAGAGAGTGGGCAGGACAGCTTTCCTGGGTATCAGCATCTACTGGAGTTCTCACGAGCGTCGATTGCTGACTACAGTCAATTGCTTCTGCAGCCCTTAAATCCTGCTCAGGTCTATGACTGTGTGATGCTGAAAATCTGTTACCACTGAAACTTCTGTGAGATTCCATTCTATTATCATCCCTGTCCAAATAGCCATGTTTTCTGTTGGATCTGGGAAACCATCTGTCTCGGAAGCTTCGAGCAATTTGATGGACCTACAAGAGCAAACAAAACAACAAAAATATTCCTAAGATTCTATTCCTTGTCCCCGAAACAGATATATACAAATGGTTGAAAATAATCCTCTAAAAAGAACATTTCTTGGTACTTATGTGCACTTTAGAAATGAACAAGCTAGCATAACAGATACCTGTTTGTCATCATGCTCTGTCAGAGAAAGCATTGACTCTCTAAAGCTGAACAGAGAAACAAATTATTAGCGCAAATTATTTGAAGAAACAATTACAACATCAGTACAAATTATTTGAAGAAATAATTACAACATCTTTTCAAGTCAAAATAAAAGTGAAAATGATTTGAAGATTCGCAGCAATGAAATACTTGATTCGACATCAGGCTTCAAGACAAAAACTACAGAACGGCAGAAAATTTAGTGTTTTTACATCGATAGGCAAGTGACAATGATATCAAATTGTTTATAGAATGAAACAAAAAATCTATGTACATGAGACAAGAGTACCAAGAATATTAGGATAAGAGGACTTAATTAGGAAGAAGAAGAATAGAAGGGTTCATTCAGATAACTTCTCATTTGTAAATTGAGCATAGGCTCTTTACAGAGGGAAAACCATTAGGAGAAACTTTCATGCTAGTCCTTGTTCTTTTCATTCAATTTGATGAATATATCTTTTCTTTATCAGTCCATCTCTTGGTTCCTGACAATTTGGTCCAACCTTCCGGATCTTTGAGGGAAAATCAGTGTTAGATATGGAGGAAGCACACGTTTGGGCCCAGAAGATAAGAGCTGCTAATCTGCGTGAGGACAGACCCCATTGGTTGGATTGCTACGACTGAGAAATTGAAGTTCAAGAAATCCATTCATCCAATACATTGTAATTGGCATTTATAAATGTGAAGGTTGTGGCGATGCTTGGTTATATACCTAGAGCCAAAAGATCCTAAATTCAGATTGGGAATAATTTTCTACAACTTTGATCAAAAGATTCAGAGGTAGCTTTGGTAACCACGTCTTTGAAGAATTGAATACCTCAAAGCAGGAACAGCAAACTGAGACAGAAACCCATCCAAGGGATAATCATAGCAGAGGGCAAGACCAGCAGCCAGATTCTTGGCAAAGAGTGACAAGAACTCCAATAACTGTGTTGAGACCTGTTCTTGGGCAAGTAACGTAAGTGGCAGGATAAGCCCATTGGATGGCGCCATTGAAAAGTTCAGTAAGGTGCAGTAGATAAAGGCAACAGAGACAATATATGAACAACCCAATTCTGATATGAAGTCAAAACTTGACTCCGTGTATGTAGATTGCATGACATTGGGAAAGAGGTGAAGCAACCGAATAAAGGATTCAGGTTTTGAAAATCATTGTCAGGGTAATAAAGAAACAAGAAATAAGGGGAAAAAGTTGTTCGAGACACAATGGACAGGCCAAGGAGCAAAGAGACAAGAACCACAGTCAATATGAGGATTTCAATGATGACAGAGCAATGGAATTTTGGCCAAGTAGATGTTGCAAATAGCAGCCACCAAAAACCAGGTTACATAATGCCTACACATAACTCCACCACCACTGGAGCCACCGGATGCCAGCTTACAAGTAATTAAATCGCTACCAGTGAAAAACCATGTCATAATAGACATTCTTTCAATTGGGCTTCATCAAATATAATGCAGCTAGCCCAAAATTACAAAGGGGCAGAATTGACACCGTATTCACTGAAGATAAACTGTACATACTTAATGAGAAGTGCAACGTTGATTCTGCTCAAACATTCATTGGGACTTTAGCTACAAAAATCAAAATTTCCTTCCACTTAGGTGACAAGATATCTCAGTACTTAATATAAGATGATGAAAGACGAATTATGATCAAGGACATATAAGTTCATCTTCGGGGCCACAAAGCTACGAAGCAAAACAAGCAAAATTAAACAACATGCTTATTGGATATGAATAGAAGAAGAAGGAAGGAAGGATAGACTAAGAAAAGTTGTCATTTGAAATTATCAGCTCTTCGTGAAGGGGAAATCCTTGGAGGAGAAATTTCTCTCCTATTACTATTTCATTCATCCTATTTGTTGAAAGGATTACTGACAACAAAGGTCACGGAGGATGGTACCACTCTAGTACCGTGTTGAGGAAAGAGAAACCAAGAAAGAATATAATAAATTTCGTATCTTGGCTACACACAAAAAGTATTCTTATTTACAATTAATGAGATACAATAATAAGTACAAATATCAATATCTAAAAAAGAGAAATATTTCTTACGATATTTCCCTATCAAAACATATCATATCTCTATTTAAAACAATCAAATCACATCTCTAACAATATTTAGTAACATTTATTTTCTTTCTCATTCTGATTCTTAGTTTCTAATACATTCTCTAATTGCTTATCAATTACTACTAATTGTCATGTCATACGAGTAAAATGTAAAAAATTAAATAAAATAATATTGTAAGAGATTGTACATCTCCAATAGTAAGTAAAAATCAAACTGTCAATTGATGCAATTCCCTCCTCCCAAAGATATGGAATAGGAAAACGGCGATGACTTGAAGTAAACATATTTCATGCTTAAAACCACTTTGACAATAATGTTTTTTTGTATCTTATGCAATGATATTCGTACTAGACAAAAAAAAAAGGTAATGAAGAAAAAGCCATAAATGAAAACTGCTACTTCAGTTCTACAATACAACAAATGATACAATTACCCTAGTAAATTTGGGGAGAAGTATATAATTTAAAAATTTCTAACCTCTCCATTCCATGACAAGGAGGACCACCATTAATCTGTTCAGGTGTCAAAATCTTGCTTGCTGCTAGGTACTCTAAGACCTGCAAAAAAAAAAAGAGGTGATCGAGCAAGGGCCATATATTATCTTAGTACTCATACTTAGAGAATGAGAGAATGAAGAATGATGAACAGCATAGAAAAGACTAGGATCTGCCAGCAATCAACTTATTAAATAATATAGGATGGTCAATAATGAAGAGGAATAAAATATATTATCAGCTTTTAGAGTTCACAACATTACCATTGGAGAAAAGTTCCAAAATATATTTTTAAGTGTCAGATAAGAAATAATATCATAACAATCATATAACATGGAGAATTCAACACAAAAGTCCCCAGGTAAGAAGTTTCAGAAGGAATTCAATTTTTAAGAGGATTAAAATACCATAATTCAAAACAACTTTATCAGTATTTAATCCAAAGAAAAATTAAAAGATAGAATTTTTTCATGGGATTTTTTAAAAGCAAAATGAGAAGATTTCAAATAACTCCTAAAATAATGTAATTCCTTCATTAATCCAGAATCTCACTGTCGACTCTCTCAGAAATTTTATGTGCACTCTTACTTCATAGCACCTCTCTCCCTCCTCCCTTCCACACTTCTTTCATATTCCTTCTAAATTTATTTGAAGCAATTAAATTCCTATGCATTTCCAACCCCTTTTTAGTATAAAAGAAATCCTTAAGAATTTTGAAATTCTATATCCAAACACAATATATATATATATATATATATAGAGAGAGAGAGAGAGAGAGAGAGAGACACACACACACAACACACATAACCTCTTAGTCAAAAGGAATATAACAAAAACCAAAAACTACAAGTAATCTGAGCACCTTAAGAAGCTTTCGCAGGATTGGAATTTTTTTGAAGTCCTGCCTATACTGCTTCATAATGTTATGTAACATCTGTAAACCTGAGAAGCAACGATATAGTTACATGGAAAACCAACAAAATGTCCAATGAGTTCACAAATTTCAGATATGTAGGAAGAAAACTGCATTACATAGCAGGAAAATATATATTACCATTTTTGTTAATTATATCATTCAGCACTGCTCTAGACTTTGTTTTCAGAAGGGCGTCAAGTATCATGGAAAGATCTCGATTACTGCAACCAAAGTTTAAAATCTCCGTTACAAAGTATTTACAGGTCCATGAAGCAGGGAAAAATCGAATATAACAGTATATAATGTGTGCTTTAATGAAAAAAAAAAAAAAGAATAAGCAGAGAAGAAAGGACCTTTGAATTGCTTCACCGTTGCTTCTATCACCAGATGCCACAGTGAGAAACAAGAGCTTCAAGTACCCTTTGGTAGCATCCTGTTACAAGAAAAAGGGCGAGGGCAGTCAAATGGTGAAAACTAAACATAAAACTGCCTTGGTAGCAAGGCCAGTAACACCTCCAACATAAAGCCATTCAGAAGTAATAAAATTGAAAGAGAAAAAAAAAAAAGAACAACAGAAGACAAAGTATTTCTTTTAATTGATTACAAAATAAATAAATTCAAGGTCTACAGCACTAGAGATTGATATCTCTTGCTTTGTTGCATAACCAGTATTAACTATGAAAAAACAAAGTGGACCACACATGCATGCCCTAGCTTCCAAATAAATGTACCTATTTGAAATATTATGTTCACTTGGCAAATAAAAAGTACTGACCTTTCTTTTGCTTATTCCCCCATCTCCATCCAGCAACTCATTAAGTTTCTCCTGAACTGCAGGTAACAAAAAGGTTTATCCATTAAAATTGATCTTAATGACCATGTTCCTAAACAAATAATGATGACCAACCTGCTTCAAACCGTCCATTGGAAGAACCTTCTACTTTTTTGTGTTTGACAGATGACAACTGCAATCGATTGGTTGTCACCTCAGCTTTAAGGCCATTTGGAAGATTAGCATGAACCTTCCCCTTTTTAACAGCACTTAACTTATGATTCTTCCTGCCTTCAATTATTTCAGACTTGGACTCCCTATTACTACCAGTAGAATTAGATAACTTGCTAGCAGTTGTAAGGGGAGAAGAAGTATCTAATCTGTGAGTGGAAGAAGTTTTGTCTGCAAACTCTGATTCCTTTTCCTTTTCATATCCTTGTACGGTGGGCATGGGTTTGCTTGTTACATCGTCCATTTGTTGAGAAATTTCTTCAACTTGAACAGAAAACGGTGACTTGCCCTTTGAATCCTCCATTTCTGCTGAGCTGTGCAACAGAGAAACAGCAGAGGCAGGGTTCACAGAACTTTCTTTCTCTGGAGAACCATCAGAATCTATAGCAGTTGTAGACTTTTCCAATATATCCCTGCCTTTTACCATATTTCTAGCAGATTGCGTATCCACATTATTAATATACTCGGGTATGGGTACAGCATCTTCAATTTCACCATCTTTGGTAAGCATAACAGGTTCTGGAAATTCTTCTTCTGAATCACTTTGAACTATCAGGTCAGCATTAAGTGGATCACCACCACCTATATAACCTCGACAACTAGGTGAACCACAATAACATTTTTTTGCAGCAGCACCAAAAACCCTTACATAGTTGTAGTCAAATGTCAATTCTTCATCCTGGGGAAGGTGTTGGTAAAAAAAGTTCAGCTTGGCACAAAATACTAAACATTAAAACTTAGCATCTAGTTTCATAATCCAAAACTCGTAAAGTATGAAAATAGGACCTCCAAGTCCTCCAAGTTAATACTTCAAACTTCCAAAGTCACACACTATGAAACGTAGAAGCAACAATGTTCCACAACACAACTGCAAAATCTAGTGGAATTAACAACACACACGTGAAAGTAGTAAGTGGAGGCCGAATGCACACCTGCTTAATATCCCTCAATGCAAACAGTCCAATACAGATCTCCCCATTCACCATCCACTGTTAAAAGAAAGGATCAAACACAAGGTCAAGTAATTGAAAACAACAGCATAATTATGAAATTCGTACTCAAGGAACTAATACGGGCAAACTGGCATAAATAATATGTTCAGGAAAAAATAGCTCCCAATAATTAAAAGAAAAGGTTCTTTAGCAGTAGTATCATTGCCTTAATTAAATAAACCTAAAAAAGGTAATAATAATCACCTTTTCAGTCCGACAATTAGGATCACAACTATGATTAATGAAACGACCCAAGTTTCCTTTCGCACTTGCATCTATCACCTGAAAATAAGAATTGTGAATGACAAAGTAGTCTCTAATAACTAACAGCTCAAAAACTAAGAGTAATAGGGAGACAATAACAAATCATGCTGAAAGAGCTAAAAAAATTGAAACATGTTAAACATCCAGATGAGAGATATGTTTTGAAGCATCGAGGTCACGATAAATACACATTCCAGAATAATCAAAAGTAGAGGAGTGAATACCTCAAACAGCTATCCTTCAATTCTAACATTCCCATTCACACAAGCTATGTTATGACAGATGGGTAAAAGATATTTGCTTGGAAAAAAAAAGAAGGGTTCATGTCAAGAACAGTTAGTTAGCAGGATTATTTAGATTATTAAATAGGGGGATGGAAGGGTAAGAGGAATAATTATACATTGTTACTTGTTTTGCATTTGAGAATTGAGCAAGTCGAAAGAGCCTTTAGGAGAGATCTTTCTCCTTTTTATGCTCCATTTTCAGTCAAGAAATACAATCATACTTTTAATTTCACTATTTCAATTGTGGGTGGATTCACAATCAAGTTGTTGGCAGAAGTGAACCAGAAATTCATTTAACATACCACGAACAGTAAATTAATTTATATTCCAAACAAGATACGTTTCACAATCAATTATACTATAGTAGAGCAAGCTTCCCTTCAAAGGCATGGTTTTCATAATGAGATGGTTTCTGGGTTTCCTAATTCTCTACGAGGCTATTTCTGAGGGGAAGGTAATATGGATGTTGTGCTATTATAAATTCTCATAGCACCTACAAGATCAGGAGATATAATGCAAAAAGAATTCTATTCCAACAAAATTCCCTTATTAATTTTTCATTGAAAGAAGGGAAGAGAAGAGAATTTCCACAGCACGTGCATAGGAATGCATTATAGGGGAAGTTAAATGACATCTACTAACTATCTATTCATGTAAAAAATTGTGTTGTCTAACACACTCATGAACAAATCCATATGCACTTCCGGCCCAAACAGTTAAATTTTACTTTGCTAAAAAAAACAAATATAAAGGTCAAATTCATACCTCACTGCCATTCAAAGTCATAAAATAGAAATGTCGATGACCCTTCAAGGCATATTCTCTTTGCCGTGCCTCATACGTTTGCATATCAAGCACCTGTTTGGACCATATATTGGAAATTTCAATATCTAAAAGTGAATGATGTGCACAAGTTGAGCATCACCTTTGCATATACAACATAAAGCGCATAAATGCCCCTATATAGAACAGCAGTGCAAATTATAGCACTATAAGATATAACATAATCCATTAATCACAGAATCCATCCAATATTCTTATTCCTACTCCATTAACAAGAGAAGTAAGCTGATTGTCAGACATAAGCTATTATTTATCCCCATACAAGCATATACTATAAGGTTGAGTCGTTCTAAGTGGTGGATCAAATCAATCCTAATGAAGAAAACCCATTTTCTTTGCCCTCAAAGCCTGATGGCTTTTTTCCACAGGTGCTACTGCATATCAGTACAATATTCGTTGCTTACTACTCAAGCCAAACTGTTAATATTTTTCAATGGCTCCTCACTGTTATTTAAAGAGTAATTCAAATTGTAAAAAAAAAAAAAAGCAAGACAAGCTATCTCCATTTTAAGGATGCACATGGTGGTGATTTAACCTAAATTCAGCAAAAGAAATGATTAGGGGGAAAGAAACAAAAGAGAAGAGTTCAGTGTAACAAATTTAACATAACTGCACCTATAACTTCGAAGAGGGCAATACTAAATCTTCCTTCCCCAAAAACTATAGCTACAATAAGGAACCAAAGCATAAATATGATGACAAAATTTGATAATCATCCTCAACAGTCAATAGTTCAAGTATCATAACAACACAAGTAAAATTGCTGAATTAGTATAGGGATAATAAAAAGGAAGATTTTACATTTTACCTCTCCAACGTATTCAATAAGAAACTGGCCTTGAGCTACATTGCCAAGTGCCTTTAGTCCATAACCCTTTTTCCCACATTTAAACCATCTCAGACTAGCATACTTGCGTTTTTGGAACTGAAATCAAACATTTGTCTGAAGTCATGCAATTTGTCAAAAAGACCAAATATTAGTATATATTTCATAAAAAACCAAGTTTATAAACCTGCTGGTTAGAACAACGGTCCCCACACGGGCATGTTCCGTGTACACATTCAATATTAAGCATCCGATTTAGGCATTCATCCCCACAGCCTAACTTTCCTTCTTGAGGTGGCTTGCAATGACAGACCATTATCTGATACAAATTCGAGGAGTAATGAATTCAGGAATATAACACTGATGCACAATTTTCAAATTCCAAAAAGCTTAATTGAAACCTAAATGTCATCCATCATGATTAAATAATAAACCTCAATCAAAAGGTAAAATAAAACTGACAGTAACTATTGTAATAGCCAAAGAAAAACATATTTTAGAAATTGGAAGCAAGGCAACCGAATAAGTAGTTCTCCAAAATAGACAAGAAAATAATATAAGGCAACAATTCATCCCATCCTCTGCAGAGAACATCCACCATATAAGAAAAGAAAAATAGTTAAAGTCATTTAGGCAGAAGCGAAGCTACTTTGCTTGAAAAAATAAAGGACATGGCCCCGGCAAGTTTTTTAATTCTCTATTTTATATGTAATCTTTTTATATATAATACAAATATCAAAATTTAAGAAGGTGGATGAAAGAATTTCATCAACAGTACTCAATTTTACAATTTGACAAGTCTTACATAACATATGAATTATATTTATGGTAGGCACAAATTTACAATAGAATAATAAAAATAATATAGAGAAAATTATATCAAGTGGAAATCTTAACCGATATATAGCAATACATTACTTTCCTTCAAATAGTAATTTAATGACTCAAATCTACTGGTTTATGAGGTAGTGTTTTTTAATATCTTGTATATATATGCAATATGGTGACTTGTAGTAATTCAATCATAATTATTCTTCCAAATTCAGTAAAATTGCTCCAATATATGAAACTAGCGTAGTGTCTACATAATGTGAAGTAATTTGCATATAAAATTACTCTATACAAGACCATTGTATTGAAAGACTATTGGAATTCTAAATTTATACAGTGATTATTGCCCAAACATATGAAATTTTATGATAAGAGATGGAAACAGTTTCGTTTAAAAGGTAGTTTTTGTATTTGCCCACCCCAACTAACACAGTCTAGCTTCACCACTGTATTTAGGTATCTGCTCTTGATAATGATCAACTCTGATTCAGTTGGGCTTCCATGAAACTGTAGCCTTTTCACATTTCTTAAGGAAAAATAATAAGAGGTAAACTTGAAGGAGATCAAAGAACCCTCCTGGAATAAAACATAATGCATATGTACTCAAGAAAGAAAGAATGTATGCAAAGCAGCACATCAAAGCTCTCAGTCCCTCCGCAAGTCATATAAGGAAATCAACATAACCAGTTTCACTAATCCAACATTATCACTTGTGTATTCTTAAAGAAACACACAAGTAACACAACTTGATCAAATTATGTAATATGATATTCATTTGTAATAAATAAAAACTAGAACAATTCAGGACCTCATCAATAGTCTGAGTTTTATGGCTACGATGCAGGAATTCATTGGTGAAAATATGGGTAAAAGTTGACCCCTGGGAAACTGCAATGCATAGAGCAAATTAAACGTCAGACAATAAGACAACATGATATTCCTAAAACAGTATAGCTTCAAACTTAGATTTCATTTGAAAAATAAAAAACTCATGACAAACTTGCTAACAAATGTAAATACCAAATGGATGCCGATATTCTAGTTCTTTAAAATTTTTGGAGCCTTCATATGCATCTTCTTCACCGGAGGCATCTGATAATCCCAACTCTGCATTAATCTCTGCATTTGACTTTTCTTGAGGGACAGCACAGTCAGCAAAGGCTCTATCACCGCTGTCCTTACATGTCCTTCAAAATAAGATCACCCAAGAAAATATGCAAGTTATTTAAACTGTGAAAAATATGTTTAAGGCTCCATATGCAATGACATAAGAGGACTGAAACAATTAACTACAACTATAAATCATGACTAATTAATGAAAACTATGCAATTAAAACCCAAATTATCACTGGTGCACATGGTCAATTAAAAGCGAAGACAATTGTGAAAAAATTTATTACAGACAAGTACATGATTATATCATATTCTGCCTCTTCAGCTTCTAAGCAGGTATTATAGAAAAATAATAATAGAGTAACATGAGTGAAAAAAGTCATACCACGTACGGTTAGTTTCATCAATTTGGTCTGCAAGCAGAGCTGGAATTCGCCTCCATTTGTAACAATCATCACATCGCACCCACGCATTACGGGGAGATGGAAGCTGCCCACCCAGTCCAACACCAGACAGCATGTCCAAATTAGATATGTTGACTGATACTTTGTTGTCCTCAGCATTAACTTTTCCGACAGCATCCAACTCATAATTTCCAATATTTGCTTCTAAGAGACAAAAATTAAACACATCCTCTTTAATTTCTCAAACCACATAGCTAACACAAACGATTAAGAAATAATAAAATAAAGATTTAGATGATCATAAAGGACCCAATGTCAGTCTTCGATTAATCCAAAAATGCAAAAAACAATATCACACATGATGCTGTCATTTTGGCACATAAAAAAAATACCTGCATGTGGGCGATCTTCCATTTCACATGTAATTTTATGAGAGGCACCTTTTCTCTTGACTTCAGACTTATTGATTGGCTTTTTCTGTTTCTCCTTGCGTGTAAATGTAGTCTTTTTCCTCTCAGCCGAGTCAGAAGCTTTAAATTTGGTCCTACTGACTTTACTAGGTCTAAGACTTTTAGGTAGTTTACGACCCAAAGGTCTTGCAGAAGACAGCATATTTTCAGAAACCTGAGATTCTGAAAATCCATTGTCAACTGATGGTTTTCCACTTGTCTTAATGTCCATGTCATTTTTAACTTTCAAAGCCTCAGCAGAGCCTCCAAGTTCAGTCTCTCCAGAAAGGGACAACGATTCCGGGCACAATTCTTTACTGCTCACAGATTTGCTTATCTGAGTGAAAGTAGACAATTCCAAAGAGTTAACTGCATCCCTACAATTTTTCTTACCCCTGCGGTTCTTTGACTGCTTACCTCTACTGTTTCTAGGTGGACCTTGACATTCATCTTCAGTGATACAAATACCTGAACAGATAAGTTTGTCTTTCTTCTTCCCTCTTTTACTGATGGTAGCATCCAATTTAGAATTTAACTCTTTAGAAGAACCTAAAACAGCATCATGTAAATCTTCTTGATGTCTCTCTCCAGCCTGGACTTCGGGAACCGAATTGATAACTTCAGAATCAGGTGAAGTTCCAGGATCCATACCCTTGTTATTGATAGGTTCAATCAATGCTTCAACCACCTTCTCTGGAGGAGCTGCTAGACAAGGTTCCTCTACATCCCCATATGCCTTCTCTGTTATTTCAGTATTTTCTTCTAAGGGGGCCACTTGTTCATTTTGAACAAGATCATCCTTATCACCGTCATTGTTGAAAGATTCTGAATTTCCCAATGTCACCACTTTCAACATTTTGTCTTCGAGATTGCTGGCTATTTTCTGAGAAGCTGAACCAGACTCCAAGTGGGAAGCAGAAGCCAAGCCATCAACAGACTCTGGAGTCAAGACATTTGAGCAACTTAAATCAGGTTCTTTCCCAAATTTGATCTTTAGACGAACACGAGTGGTTGAAATGGGACCCTTCTGTACTGAACTCAATGAGCCAGTACTTGCATTATTCTTGACTGCTTTCCCCCTTTGACGCTTGCTTCTACCCTTCTCCAATTCTTGGGCCACAGCTTCACCGAGTGTGCGATTATCTTGCTCAAAAAACTGCTCAATATTCCCAATTGATCCCCAGATAGAAGAACGAGCTGGTTTGGAGAAACAACTTCTTTTCTTTCTAGCAGCCTCTGAGTATAACTTCATATAATCCCCATTTGAACGTGCCACCTTGGTCTTGTTCTTGCCTCTTCTTGAAGCTTTTTTGGTTTGTGTCTTACGGCCTACTTTACTTCTTCGACTATTCCTTTGAGAAAGTAATGGAATGCTTTCGGTGATACAATCAACTTCAACTGCTTCTTTTCCATCATTCTCCATCTGCCCTGGATCGTCCACAGCATTATTGGGAGCAATAGTAGTGGTAGTAGAAACATTATCACCCTTACAATGGAGATCAGAAACATCCTTTGAAGAGAAGTTGGCAATTGAAGCAACAGAGGGCAGGCCTGATTCTGGAGAAGACGGCTTTCTAAAGGTAGAGTTGCTAGTTTCCTCTGAGGAACAATCCTTCACTTTACAGAAAGCATCTTCTATTTGCAGTACAACATTCTTCATTTCACACCCTGCATCCAGCAGGGCAGGCTCACAAGGACAATCTACGGATGAGCTCTCAACAGTCCCATGGCAACCTGGAGATGATGATACTTTTACACATGAATTAATGACAATGATTTCTTTATCAACAAAAACGTTGTCCTTTTCTTCACAAGTACTATTCTGGTCCTCACCATCTTTCGGATCACTTGTGCTCTCTATTTCTGTATCTGCACATAATGCACCACATGGCACTTCCATATCCGGAGTAGGAGATATCTGCCTGCAACCATCAGCTTCTGTCCTAATTACAGCATCACATTTTTCCACAACATTCAACAAGGGGTCTGCATTTGTCATAATTTCCTGCTGTTCATTTTGCTGGTCGCAATCAACTAACAAGTCAGCCACAGATTCTAATTCCAAGGACATTTCAGAATCCCTGAAATCAAGTACATGATTGAAAGCATCACCAAGGAGACCCGTGTCATCCATTTTGCCTTCAACAACGACGTACTGATCTCCTGTTGCAGGTGATATGTCGCTCTTATCATCCTTCTGCCCATCCGGTTGAGCACAAAGCCTCTGTGAATCATCAGTAGCCAAAGACTGCGAGCGCAAATCAAAGTTTCCCTCGCCCTGAACATTCCCCTCAGAGCCACTGCTAGCACAGGGAACTTCAATGCCCCCGTACGAAACCCCCAAACAATTCAGACAATCATCTTCGGTGGCTTTCTCCAGTGACAACAAATCAGCATTTTCACATTCACTTGCCAAACCCAAAGCATCAGAAGACCCGTCCCCTAGACACCTTGCAGAACCCACAAGGTCCTCTCCCACACAACCATCAGTCACAGTGGACAGGTCAGCATTAGAGTCCACAACATTGCAGGCTTCTTCCAAACAAGACTCCTGCACAGCAACAACCTGCTCCGCAACCTCTGAGCATAAATGCTGCTCAATAACAGACCCTCCAGAGGGATCATTAGCGGTAACAGATCTCCCACACGACCCCATCTCAATCATTCAAAAATCATAAATGACACCGCACCACCACTATCCCGTCACACTCTGATTAACTTCAAAAATCCAATAAACGAACAAAGGTAAAAGAATCGCAACAATGCATCAACCAATACCTAACAACACAACCTCAACGAAACGGTACCTCGAATTAAAGCAGAGTAGCGCACACTGCCTCCACGGGAAAACCTCAGCCCAAAAAGAAAACCCTAGAAAGCGGCATTATCCTGAGACGCTCTGCACGGAAAGAGAGGGCAAATTTTGATTAAGAAAACCCTACTCGCAGAAAATGCAGACGCTGACACGAGTTCCTAGGTGCAAATACGTCAACCGAATAATAATCTATATACCGAAAATTGAAAACAAAAAAATAAAATAACAGAAGAAGAAAATTGAGATACGAAGTTGATTAGAGATAATACCTGCTCTCAGGATGCGCAAGAATTGAGATTGAGGATAAGGAGGTTAGGCTTCGGCGTTTTCAACAATGGTTTTTTTTCACAAAAATAATCATAAAAAACGAAAATATTCTTTTCTCTCTGAGTCGAAGAGAGAGAAAGAGTTGGGTCTGCGTCGCGCGCAGAGGAGAGAGAGAAGAAAAAGATGGTTGGTGAAGTTGTCAACGAAAACAAAAATAAAAACAAAAACCAAACCGTTTGAGAAAAAAAGCACAAAACAAAACCAAAGCGCCAGAGAGAGAGAAAAAAAGAGAGAGCGTGCTTCCTTCTTTCTTTCTTTCACTCCAGATTTTTTTTTTTTCTTTTTTTCTTTTTTTTTCTTTATAGATTTATAGATAAATAATAAATAATCTAGGAGAACCTAAATTCAATGTGGATTAGACCGTTTTGCCCCCACGCACCTCTCATCAATCATCATTTTTCTCTTTTTTTTTTTTTTTTTTTTTTT
>Ga0123340_1002465_pt1 | contig 16734 bp, 5 predicted proteins | sample SirMexnodulemix_FD_89961 | JGI IMG/M metagenome (GOLD analysis project Ga0123340, IMG submission 89961) | Root nodule microbial communities of legume samples collected from Mexico - Siratro Mexico nodule mix | ecosystem: Host-associated > Plants > Roots > Nodule | place: Mexico: Nepantla... | reverse complement strand
GTCTATGTATAATCTCCTAAAAAATTAAATCTTTTTAGTTATTTCTTAAACTCTTAAAATAACTAAAATTGTGTTGAAATATGATAATAATAATAATAATCTAAATTAAATTATATATTACCAATAACATGAAAACTTAAAGCATCAATCACGAACATTACATAAATAATTAAGATTAGTAATAAAAAATAAGTTCGATATTTGAAGTTTCGTGAAATTTGTTTTAATATTTAAATTGTTTATAATGTATGTATAAAATTGATATAATATTAAAGTTAAGTTTAAGGTTCGAATTTATGCGAAAAAGTCAAATTGAATAAGACATGTTAAGTTTAAGAACTTGTTGAAAAATTAAATTATAATATTATACTAAATAATTTAGTTTGATATTGTAAATGTTTTAAAATGAATAACTTGATTTGTCATTCATGTTTATGTTGTCATGTTATGTTAATTTGTAGTATAACATGATGTTTATGCTTTGTATAATTCACAATTATGGATAAATGCATAATATATAGTTGGATGTTTATGTTTGGTGTAGTATAAATTGATTTTATTGTATGATGTGATTAAATGTTTAAACTTTATATAGGTCAACCTTATAGCTCGATGTCATGGTTTGACTTGATGTGTAACATAGAATGATGTTTATACATTATATAACTAAATGAATAGCACACTTATATGTTTATGCTCCATATATCTTAATGTAATTGATTGATGTGTAGCATGGTTAGAAGTTTGGTATAGTTCCATGCTATGACACTTGATGTTTGAGTTATCATGAAGTTTGATGTTTACACTTAATAAGCATGATGCTTACCTTTTTTAGTTGAAATAGTATAATACAATGCTTATGTCGGATATTGTTTTACATCTTTATTAGTTTTTTAGTATGTCTCTAATAGTTATTTTAACACATTTAGAAGTCCCACTTTGTTTAGGATCAACACCTAATGTAATTTATAAACATCATTATCTTTTCCCATTTAGACATTTGTAAGGACAAATTATTATAGGGTTATCAGGCTTTAAAAGATAGGATACCTTAAATATAATTATTGACATTAATAATATTATCTTAGTTGAATTGATTTTGAAACATTGACAATACTTGTTACACCAGAGAGTCAACATGTTGTAAGTTCAAAGTTAAGTTAAAAATAGTATAATCATGAGATCCGACTTAATATAACAAAGATAAAATATTGAGTTACAAGACACTATATGTATAAAATTGAGCCAAATATATTATAGGTATGAATTTAACTATATATTACTCTAACATGAAATAAAGTTAAAGATATTTAGATTGGGGTAGAGATATTAAAGACTTAAAGATGAATAAAAATGACATAATTATAATTTAAAAATATAAATTATGAATTTTATTTTGGTTGATATATCAACCATTAATTTATATGTTTATAATTACCTTATTGATTATTCTATGCTTTCAAATATTAATTAAACCTTTACAATTTAAACATTAATATATAAATAATAAAGTAATGTATAAGTAAAACGTTGATGTTATGATAAATAAAGTCATCACTTAAATAATAAATTTAGAAAAAAAAAATCATTTGATGAGTAAATATAGTATTAAAAAAACACCAAATTATCAAATTGGTGATGACTTCTTTATATAAACTGACTAGTCCAATGAAGACTTATCTAAATTCATATTTTTTAAAAACTACTCATTTTAACAATTTCACGAAAAGATGGCACCATATTGGCACAAAATCTCAAGAACCTGTATTTGAATTAAAGCACGAATAATACAATAGTATCTTACAACTTACACCCTTCTTCCATTAAACAGTTTTATCATTTAACTTTATATATAATTTCAATCAATATTAAGTGTTTTCATATATTTATGAAAAGTGAAGTAATAAGCATATATGCATTTCAAAAGAATCAATTTTATTTTATAACATTGGATTACATTATTTCCTCTGGCATGAAGTTTAATATATAAATAAAACAATTATCAAAGAAACTCTTATCTTTTGTTCTCCTTATATAAAATTCAGAAGTATACACTAATTCTACCTATGACATAGGTAGACACATTATTTTCTCAATATTCACACTCATTTATTTATTTATTATTTGTTAGTTAACATAGCATCGCTTATAGATGTACCTCTATTTGTTATTGTCTTTATATTCATCACCTTAATTTTGGATAATAAAGATTAATGAATCATTATTTTACAAATAGCGTCACCGAAATATATATATTAAATTAGGTGAATAAGTAACAGAGAAACCATAGTATAGAAATTATAATCACATATAGCTTCACTGATAGTAAAAGCTGCGAAGTGTAACCATTGAACAAATAAAAAATTATGAATACAAACACGATCATGTGACCTCTGCACAAGAAGTAATGTGCAATGAAGTTATATAATGAAGGCATATGTATAGAATCCATTGGTAGCTGAAATTAAACAATTATATGTATTAATTAATATAGATGCCTGCATTGTAGCTCAAGAGGTAGCTAACCGGACATGGGCTAAATGGACAAGAGTAGGAACCTTACGTTCCAAGTCCCCTCACTAAACCCCTTTAAAAAGTTAATTATTTTTTTAAAAAATAACTAAATTGTTATTTAAATTTAAACATGATTTTTTTAATAATACTTTAAACAATTTAGATTATATCATCTGATTCAATTCACTATAAATATAACTCTATGTGTAACACATCAATGTGATTATCTAAACAATTGTACCATTCTATTTCTATAATGCTAAAAAAAATAAGAATATAATTGATAAGAGTTTGCACAACAATTTAAACTTAACAAAATAATAAATATACATATTTGGGTTTGTTTGTAAAATAAACAATACACACTAGGACCTTTCTTATTGATAAATATAGAGATTCACATGTTCATGAATTCAATTCATTTATAATAAGTCATGGGTAATCATAAATTATTTGAAGAAATATATTATTATATCACACATATGATAATGCATTTGAATAAGAAAAAATATGAAGTAATTATTCTAATTCTTTATTATGGTACTCTAATTTAGGTGATTTGGACTAATAATAAAGTAAGAAAATTTTTGTTACAACATATATCTTTATTTAATACACACAATTATACATGGTTGACATATCATTTCAGCTTTGTGACCTTAAAATGATATATACATATGTCATTCGTATTTTTATTCCATGTATATACACACATATCACAATTCACTTTAATTAAAAAAATAAAATACTTTTATCATTTAAACATATGCACGTAATCTAAATATCCAAAAGAATTGGGAAAATCACGTAAATTTGGATGTCAAATGATGGTCCACTCGAGTGAAGATAGTTTCGCTAAGTAAGATATAAGATGAAGTACTCATTAGAGTGAGTTGGATCTCCTTTTGTTTGAGAAGGTATAAGATAAAACACTCACTCACCAAAGTGTCTTAAATGATAAATTGCATTAGCATAAAACACTCACTCACCAAGTGTCTTAAATGATAAATTGCATATCATATGAAGCACTGGCTGAAGTGACTCAGGCAATACTCTCACTTAGACTAAAAAAAAACTTCTTACACCAACACATAGACAATTATAAAAAAAAAAGTTACTCCTTTGAACTTTAAAACACATCTCTTTCTCAATTTGTAAGAAAGATTATTCTTTTTATGCAGAACAATAAATCTACTTTACTTCTAAGACTAAATAAATGAATACTCTTTACTTTACTTCTAAGACTAAATAAATGAATACTCTTTACTTTACTTCTAAGACTAAATAAATGAATACTCTTTACTTCTAAGACTAAATAAATGAATACTCTACATAGGTTGATAAAAAAAATCCTAATTCATTATGTTAAGCATTAAATCCAAACCCAAGATACTGTTGAAAAACATCAAACTTGTCATGTAATGTAGTTGCAGAGAGTTAGACTCACATTCAATAAATGAACATCAAGTATATACATACAACTAAATAACATCAAACTGGCATGCAATAGATGAACATCTTACTCACATGCAATAAGTGGACTTCAAACTCAAAAAACATATAAAGAACCTAAGACTTATATGTAACGAAAGTACTTCAAACTCACGTAAAACAAATACATCCTCAACCAAAGGATTTCATACTCACATGCAACCAAAGAACTTAAAGCTTAATTGTGCAACATAACATTATTTGGCTCAAACTTTCACAATGAAACAAACTCTATATCAAATAATCAACTAGATTTTCTAAATACGAAAAACTCAAACATGTTTACAAATTATTATGATAATCAAACTAAAGATATCATTACTGTCCTAAACTAACAAAATTTTATCTTTGTCCATCAAACTTCACATGCTAGCATTTATACCTAAGCATGCAAACAACCCAACAAGAAACCACCATAAGAAAAGGCAAAAATAAACTCATTCTAAACTAACACCTCTTTGTTAGGCTTAGATTTTAGAAATGATGAAACTTTAACTCAATTTTTTACTTAACTAATAAAATATTTATATTATATCTCATTAAACTAATTCATACTCTCTCATACTTAAACTCATTCATACTTTAATCCAACTAAATCTTGTAAAATAAGATTTAAAGCGAGATTTACATTAACTTATATATTATGATTTGAATTATCTATATTCAATACAAGATTTCTAATAATAAATTAAATAAATATAAATATTACTAGGATCTTGATAACAAAATTTTTAAATATTTACCTCTTTTTCCTTTAAAATAAAATACTTTAATACTATTTCTTATAGGTGAATTATTATATCGACAAACCTTACATATATCAATGATTATAACATGTTTGTTCTAATTGAATTTAATAGGGATAAAATTTATCAATAAAAGTAATATATAAAGGATTTTCATATTTTACTAGTTGTAGTGGCTAAATATCATACGTCAAACAAAAAAAAAAATTAATTGTTTCAGATCTTAATTTATTATAAGCGTGGGAAAAAATGTAATGTGTTTTTATTCCTTATGATATTTTTTTTTTAGTTCTCTAACATTATTCCTAACTCAAACACTGATTTATTTTTGAAATGCGCTAAAATCCAATAACTTATTAGATTAATTTCTCAAGTATATGCTAAAATACTATTATATACACTGATTTTTAAAATTAATATACGCTAAATTTACATTAATATTGATATACTTTAATTCATGTTTGTTTCATATTTAAGTCTGAGTAGATTTGTAAATATATGTTTAGTCACTATAAATTTCTTTAAAATATAAGTATTTTCTAAATTATTATATGTTAAATTTATCCTAATATTAATATAATTTAATTCAATTTTTTTTACACTTAAGTTTGGAACAGATTCCGTCAATGCTGATATTTTATATTATAATTAGATGATATCTAAATATATATTTAGTTACTATAAAAATCGTTAAAATATATTACATTTTCAAATCAGTAAACCGTAAATTAGGCGATTTTTTTCATATCTACTATTTTTTTTGAATTAAATGTATATTTGAAAAAAGCCTTAATTTTAGAGGAAATTTTGTATCCCTAGTTTTTATTTAGTTGTGCTACTTTTAATGGTTATATTTAATGACACTACTATTAACTCAACAGATAATCTTAACCACCACCATAAATCTACATTAAAAACTTTTTTTTTTATTGAAAATGACTTTTCAAATTACAGAATAATGCACTCCAATATGATAAATTTCCCTTTTAATTCCAACCAATGTTTTAAGAATACATGCTATTTTTTAATCAAGTGACTGAGTGAACCATGATTATGATTACAATTCCAGTCAATTAGAAAACCCTTTTTAGGGTGTGGTTTTTATATTAGTGAAAATTAGCACTTAATTGTGACACCCAAGGGAGCAATTTTGCCTACCTTCATTATGGGTTGGAAAAACCCATTGGGATGAACTAAAGAGTGACAAGGACAAGTTACCAATCAATAAATGTCTAATTGACCAAATTGGTTACAAAATTTGAAAGGGTAAACAGAGCAAGATGCTCATAAAAACTCAACCTTTACTATAGTTTACAAGATCCAATAAATTAAGAAATTGGAGCTCTTAGGGCAAGCAGGGGAAGTTGACTTGGCAAGAAAAACGAGAAACCAGCTAGCTAACTTCAATATTATTACTATTATTATTCAGCAGAGTGAATAAGTAAATAAAAGAGGGTGTGTTGCCCTGTTTTATTCAGATTCCTATTATTGAATCATTGGATTCCATTCAATGTAGATTATTTGGTTTAATTAATGATTTTTTTTTTGTTTTTATTCCTGCTGCTGTAATCATTACAGAAGAGAAATAAAACGACTACAACATACAGAAATTAAAATATAGAACTCATATGAAAAATTAATGCAATTAGATTTTTAGTGTTTAATATCTATTCTGCATAAAACATTTTACACAATCAGTTAGTGAGTGTCAAGATAAAATTATCTTTAAAGTTCTGTGATTTAACATTTGGGATTGGAGGACATCTTAAAATCTTTGACATGGTAGGTGCATACTATATTTTCTCTTATTTTAAATGGGAAAGATAGAGATATGTGTCCCGCAGCAAATGGAAGAAGAAGGAAGAAGGGACAAAAGGGAAAAAAGAAAGAAAAAAAGAAAGCAAGAAAACAGAGAGAGAAGAAAAACAGTGACTTAGTGGGAGAGATGAAAGTGTGTCAATTCTGTTTTGAATTCCACCCTTCTTGATTCCTTCACCAAATTCCACAGAGTTTCGAAAAACCCCTTCTTTAAAAGCAGTTGTCTGTTACAATCACAATCCCCATGTCCAGTTTCCCACAATCTCATCATTTCCCCTTAGCTTAATCTCTGTCCTCTTATCCCTATCTCTTTCTCTCTCACACCCTTTGCTTCAACTTCAATCCTTGAACCGTAATTATTCACTCACCTATCTTCTACGAAACCATTCCTATTTATTCCCACCCATTCTCTGCTTTTCCCTGTTCATCCATCATCCAATTCAATTCCATTAAATTCAAACCCGCAGAGGGCAGAGCCGTTGAACTGAACACCCCATTTCCCTCTCCACCTGGGTTTCTGGAAAAGCCACAATCTTGGGAGGAATCGAGTGATGGGGGTTCAGAAAGACAGGGTGAAATTCAACGTGGGTGGCAGGGTGATGGAAACAACTGCAACAACCCTCGCCAATGCAGGGCGCAATTCGATGTTCGGTGCAATGTTCGACGACAATTGGAATTTGATTCTTTCATCAAACAAGGAGGGCGAGAGGTTCCTCGATCGTAACCCGGATTGCTTCGGGATTCTCCTCGATCTGCTCCGAACCGGGGAACTCCACATCCCACCCAACATCCCGGAGAAGCTCCTCTACAGGGAGGCCCTCTACTACGGCCTCTTGGACCACGTACGCGCCGCCAAGTGGGGCCCATTCGACGGCAACAGGTTAAGGTTGTCGCGGTCTCTGCAGGGCCAGGCCCCGGGTGACGGAACAGCCATTCGGGCAGGCCCTGATGGCGGCTGTTGCGTTGCTCATGGCAGCATGGTTCATGTGTATGATTGGATGTTGGATGAACACCCTCCTCTTAACCTCGATTACCAGAGGGTTAATGATGTTGGGTGGGTTGACTCCGACAACGTTGTCATCGGAGTGAGCGAACGCCTTGGGAGGGGTGACGGGGGGATGGGGCTGTTCAGTTCTCACAACGGGGAGCTTAGGTATAAGTTTCAGGTTTGCCATGAGAATCAGGTGAAGAGTTACACTGCAGGGGCCTTGAGTTTTAGTTCAGATTACAAGATATTTTCTAGTTGTAAGGGGAGGAGTAATGAGTATGGGGTAGGGGTTTGGGACCAGGTTACGGGGAAGCAGATTGATTTTTTCTACGAGCCTTTGGGGTGGTCTCTTGGGGATGCTGATAAGCTTCAGTGGTTGGAAGGGAATAATTGTTTGTTGGTGGCTACTATGTTTCCTAGGAAGGACAACTGTTACATTAGTCTGTTGGATTTCAGGGAGAAGAAGATGGTGTGGTGTTGGTCTGATGTGGGAGCTCCTTTTGCCGTGGATGAGAAACGGGTGAGGGATGCTATTGCCATGGAGGATAATAGTTCCATCTGTGTGGTTAATGAGTTTGAGGATTTGGGGTTCATGGATTTGAGAAGTTCTGCTGCCACGAGCATTAGGTGGAGCTCCAGAAGTAGGTTGATGAAGGGGAAGATGCCGGAGGAACCGTGCTACCCCAAACTGGCACTGCATGGGGGACAGCTTTTTTCATCCATGAATGATTGCATTTCGGTGTTCTGTGGCCCTGAATGGGTTTTGACCTCTAGGCTCAGACGAAGTTTTGGGGGTTCAATATGTGACTTTTCCATTGGAGGGGACAGGCTTTTCGCGCTTCACAGTGAGGAGAATGTGTTTGATATTTGGGAGACTCCAACACCACCACTTATGTGATTAGTTTTAGTTTATTTTTAGTTTACGGTTACTTTTCCTTGGTTTGCTATAACCAGACTGCTTCTGGTTTTCTAGATAGTGTTGAGTTTTGAAACTTGTATGTATATACGGGAATGAGTAGTTTATAACTTGTCATACATGTAGGTTTACCTATACTAAAGGTGTCATGGTATATGTGAATATCTATAGAGAAAGATGATATATGGACTGCTTATTTTCCGTTTCTTTTTGTGGCTCGGGTTTCATACTTCACTTCAGATCTCTTGCAGATTCTAATTTCGAACCAGTCCCCATATTCTGTCCCTTCTTTTATTTTTTAAAGGACATACCCTCTTCCTAACCCTTTTTTGACCTTTTTCTTTCACGACAGACATTGCTGTTTCAATTTGGTAAAGTGACTTCACTGAACTTAAAAAAGGTGAAGGCAATCATGCTGCGTGAAGTCCCACCCCCTGTGTGAGTAGTTGTAAGTTGTAAACGCTGCACCTTATGGATTTGCTTTGAATAAGAATCGCTTCAGATAAAGCGTCATTGGTGGCGTGAGTGGAGTGGTTTGCAGCTTTCGGGCCACTTTCTCAACAATTAGTATACATAAAATACTCACGTAAATCAGAAAGTCGTTAGCTACTACGAGGTGAATGCAAGACAAACAACCAGACACTTTCGTTGTCGAAGTTCTAAATATTAATTTAATCAAATTTATAACATTATTTAGCAGGAAAAATAAAGAAGACAAGATCGATGGGGCTCTTCGTCTATCCACGAGGAAGAACTTTTTTATGTTTAGAAGATCGTTCCACACTTCCACTTGTAAGTTTGCAAACAATTATGGTTGAATATGAAGTTTTCATTAGATAAAAAGACAATGTATAGTCTTTTTTAGTAAGAAACTGTATACTTGAATTTCAGCAATATAATATTATACAACCAAAAGAGCAATAATGAATAACGAAACACTGTCAGTACAGAAGCAACCCAGTAGGCTCAATCCACTGTGCCACACTCCACGTGCTTTTTTATCCGTCAGACAACTTTATAATATATTATTCTTTCCACGTGATAACAAGAACCCCACTGTTCAGATTACCACAACGTCTACTTTAACTTAATGAATACATCTCGGTGGCTTGGCCTTGGATAATCCGCAACTTGGTAGCACGATTACCCTAATACGTGTGAACTTTGAGAGCAACAAGCAATTTTCTTACTAAACCAGATATGAAAAAATAACCAATTTAAACTAGATCGAAAATGTAAAAAGAAAACAGATGGCACACGAACCTAATTTGATACATACAAAATTTCATGGGGAAAAAAGGCAGGTTGGACCTAATTAAGCATAGTCCGGCATGTTTTCCTTCAAAAATGTAATTGGACCAGAATCTTCAGGGGCAAGTTCGTCGAATGCAACATAATTTTGCTCTTTATCGTACACATGGCACACTGTCATGATTGTCTTCATCAATCTCCAATTCCAACTAGCCTCATTCAGATACTATCGATCCAACCCAAACAAAACAAAATAGAAATAATTAGCAACGGTGATATTTTCTTTGAGAAATTTTAAACGTACGGGATTCAAGACAATTGTACTATTGGAATAAACAAAACTTCCACATCTTTATTGGACTACATCTAAGTTTCAGTGGCAAAGAGAATACTAACAATTTCATTTTCTTTAAAGAGGAAGTAAAAAAGCCATTACTTGTTAATTATGATAACAATGCTGGTAATATATTTTTGAAGTGAACAGTAGAACAGTGGCCCTCACAGGAACAAAGAAAATATATTGGCAATTTTGTATCTTACCTTTCCCCAATTTTCTTCGATGGACTTATGGGCTGCTCTTAAGTTATAGCTTGGTATCCTCGGGGATACGTGGTGTGGAATGTGGACATTAATGTCATGACATAGGATCTCGATCCTGTTCAGAAAAAAAAGAGAGCCAATAAATAGCAGTTAGTTAATGCGAATGCTATCAAGTTCATTTTGCAAACCTGCATTTTAGACAAATTGACAAGATGGGCAAATTCTTAAAATTATTCACAGAATCAAAGAATAGTCATATTCAGATAAGTAATGAAATAAAAGCATTCAGCAGTAACTCATCAATTATGCGGTATATTCCACCTCCATGTGTAAATTTATAGGCCAGAAAAACGAACATTTCTAAAGAAAGAAGTAAAAAGAATCCATTACCATTTAGGGTAATCACAATGAACAGTTCCACTAAGCTGTGCTTGTGCAGCATTCCACTCTTCTGCGTTTCTGAATGGAATATGCGGTGCAGTATGATGAACCATGGTAAACGTACTCATCTGTGATCGCCAGCAAAATAAATACATAGTGAGACTCTTCTTATAATTATAACTTTTAACTCTAAAGATACATGGCAACAGTATTAATTATATCAAGAAATTCACCCACAATTAAATCGTTGTAAAATATTTCACTGAAGGGGAAGTTGATTTTATACTCTGACTATTAATTAAATATTATCATTCATTGGCCTTGAGTTGTGTAATACCTTCGTTTCTTTTGTCTTAGACACTCAGTATCCAAAAGTGACACTGGACCTTAACCAAGTTCAGTTGAGTCAAGTAGAACAATTTAAGGAGACAAAGCTCTCCTAGTGCCCCCTTTTTTTCTCATTAACAATACTTGAAACTCAAATTTTCGTTAACAGGAACCAAGCTCCATTTTACTTGGTCGAATAGGCACTGATGGTGTGTTGTTCAATATTCTAATATACTGCATGCTCATCCGAGTTATACTGAAAATCTATCTTCTTCACTGACGTGAATATTACAGACTTCTTTTAAAACTTATACTTTATTAAGATCTCTTACTTTAAGAATAACAACCCGTAATTAACATTCCAATCAATTAAATACAAAGTCAGAAACTGCACATGCAATTTTTCATTTGCATAATATAATAGAAAATATAAGTGTAGACCCATGATTAGAAGGCCAGGTCCTTACTGGACCCTCTCCCACGATCCCATCAATCCCCGGCTATAATATAAGTCTAAAACTATGATATTGGCCTAGTTTTCTGGCAGCATACAATTACAATCAGGTATAGTCTGGTATTTTTTCAGTCCCCAAACATAAGGTTACGCGTTGTTTTATATCCGAATTCAAGTTTAGCACTAACTGCCAACTAACACCAGCAGAACTGCAACAAAAAGCTTATCATATATAAGTGAGGCTGGCTAAATCAATTATATGACATACGTTAAAGATTCAACAAGTTTTACATTGGCTGCCGAAGACCTAAAGCCTTCCATCTTCAGGCTTCGAGCTGACAATAAGACCATACGTGGAGTTTGCTTAACTAACACCAACGCAAAACATAAATGGAAAAGTTTAACCTACTTACAAATTATTAAAAATGGTTTCAACAATACCCTAGCTAAATATGCGGCAAGTCATTACTATCTATCCAAAAAAAAAAAAGAAAACAACAAAAATAATGGAGCCAACAGTGGTGAAAAAAGAATGAATTTGCAATATAGAATTGAAATTACCCAGAAGTGATAGCCCAACCATGGCATCAACCAGAATTTTATCCATCCCATGATTCCTGTTTTGTAAATAATTAATGGCCACCCAATTGCTATGAAGGAAAAAACACACGCTAAACTTATCTTCACCCTCTTTAATTCACTTGGTCTGAACTTCTTCAAATCAAAGTGCCACATTAACCTGAGTTAGAATGCACCCACATATCAAGATTTAATTTGAAACTAAAGGTAATTAAATACGAAATCAAGGCACTTTTAGCTAATGAAGCAGTACTTTAGGAACTGCACAAAGATATTTCAAGCCATAAATGAAAAATGATTTCATTATAAGCTTATACCAGTGAGCTATAGACATCCAACATCGAAATGGACCATATCCATATATTATTGCTTTCCTCAAAAGGGGAGAAGATTCAAACTCGTCCTTCAAAACAGGGTGCCAAGCAGTATCTTCGGACAGCCTGTAGCATTATAAATGGCTTACAGTTAAATGAAAGTAATGAAACAGTGAAGCTATTGATTCTGCGTGAGGCAGTTAAACTCAGAAATAAGACACTGAATTATGTATTTAGTACTGGAAACTTTCTAGTTTTAGGCCAGGATCACCGTACAGGACAGACAATAGATGGTTTTCCTTCAGCAAGGAGTTTCCTCCTTCGACATACAGCAATTAGTAAAACTATCCTATGAATATGACCACCCCAAGCCCCATACACGTAAGGCATCACACACTATCAAACCATTTAACCGCATTAAGACAGGAATACTGCACAAAAGTAAGAATTCAGATCCATAACTGCCTAAATAGTTGCCTGAAGATACAATTATAACACAAACACTAATAATTTTGGCCTACTGAATCTCAGTTTGCTTCTTATCCCTTCAGATATAAACTTTCCAAGGTCTATCTGTCAGAGACAGAGGAGTTTCAATAATGCATACGTGTGCATCCTGTAAATAAACCAAGGTGCAGGATTTTATCCATAACATGATGTTACCATTATGTCTCTTACAGTGCATTATGCATGTCATATATAGCCTGTATTTTATCCTTTCAGTATTGGTGTCATCTAACTTTGACTTAATCTGGGGCAGAGAGTGTGAATGTATACTGCAAAAATAACTATGTACAGAATGCTGCATTATCCCACTATCACTTTTAAGTAGAAAATATATTTTTCCTTGACTAACCTACTCATAAATTTACAAGGGCGGATTTGAGGACTAAAAACACATGTTTTCAACTGCATGTTAAATAAAAATATTAATCATTCCCTCAACAGTATACATACAAGAAGCACTTGGAAAATAAAAAAATACAAAATAGAAAGAAACACAAACTGCTTACATGTTTGTTTTTGCATGATGTCTGTCATGCTTAAATCGCCATGGCTCATATGGATAAATGAGTGGCAAAAAAGCCAGGGTTCCAACAATGTCTTCAACCAATTTGTTGGATGAAAATGATTTGTGAGCACAATCATGTCCTATAACAAAGAACTGTATGACAAAAAAGGAAAGAGGAATTACAAAACATAAACAAAAATTTTGGCCAAGTTCTCGAGAGATATGATTGAGAAGGATCTGAGATACCAGAAAGAAATACAATTATAACTAACCCCAGTTACTGCAGTCCCAGTCCATGCCCAAGCCAGAGGAAGAAGATACCAGGGAGCTTTGGAAATCATGAAGATCCCCAATGCATAAGAAGTGACAGATATCAAAACAGATTTCCATGATTTCACATCATCAATCTCAAAGACCTGCAAGAAATGTAAGACAGTTTATCTTTCTCATAATGTGCAGAAAATATCACTGCTGTTATTTATGTTTTATCATAAACTTACATGCCACAATAAATGCTATTTTAAGCGCATGAACAAATATTTCACTGAAAAACATAAAGTATTTAAGAGGTGACTCCGCATACTACAATTAAACACAAAAGTCCTGTTCAATGATGCTGCTATGAAACATGACATCGATCTAAATAATAATAATAATAACACAATAATAATAATAACAATAATAAGGCACCTCCTTAGGAAGGGAATTGATGACATCCTTTAAAGTAACATCATTTGGAAGCAGCTCTCCAATTTGCCTGAAACCGTAGTCTTCAGCCAGTTGTTTTCTATACTCCACACTTTCCACAGGAGCTGGTTGTTGTACTGGAACTGCCACAGCACGTACAACAGTAACCTTATTCCTACTAACAAAACTCCTTTGACGCCTGAACCCTTTCCGGATAAGCCCATCACTGTTTAAACTAAATATGCCTGTGGAAGAAGAATGATAAATAACTACTTAAATGCACCCATTCCACACACCATTCAAGTTCATGCCTATTAAAAGTTAAACATACGGCACCTTACAGACTCCAGGCCAGCTTATCAAAGGATAACTCTCAAATTTCATGACTAAGTGATACTGATCAGTGACACCACCAGGTAACGGTAACTAACTATTAACCGATTTGTGATGATTGTTCTTAATATCTTATCACCGAATAGGTCCATTTCCAATATCTTGAGGTTAAATTGCGACAAGGAGCAGTAAATTGAATTACGGTGAGGGAAGAAGTTGCATACCTGGGGAGTAGTGAGCAGCAATGTCTCTCCTGCGAATTGGTTTCTGAAAAGAGCCCTGAAAAATGAAACCGTAATAAGAGTAACATTTGCATGAGAGTTGAAACACGCTCAAGAGAAAAAGGAAGAAGAATAGAAAACCTTGAATAGGAGCAATGAATCAGCGAGCGTGCAAGCCATTGTGTGAGCACAGATTAATCTGAGCTCACAAAAGAGGATTTTGGGGCTTTGAAAGAGATAACGCTATTTTCCATTTCAGAAAGCGTCGTGGATTTATATGTGAGAGTCTGAGAGAGCAAGTGGTCATCGTCGTAGGGCCCTCGGAATGTGGACTTCCTTTAAGAGGCCTTCGTAGCCGCATGTATGCCTTGGACGGTGTCGTTTCTTCTCCGTCCACTACACCATTTCCTCCTCTGCTTTTTATTTACAATTTTAATAATAACAATAATTATTTGCTTATTTATTATTGTAAATACACAATGAAAAAAATAATATTATTTTTCATGTGCAAATACAATTTTTTTTTATTAATGGTGAAAGAGAGTAACTTGGGGGAGGAATACGACATAAATAATATTTTAACCTTTATATCTTCAAATTAGATTCACCTGAGGGATTAAATAACGTGTTACTATTTTAAATTGAATGTAAGAAGTAAAAGAAAAATAAATAAACTGTGACTAGTTATAATATATCATATTTTTCATGGAAAGTATATAACCTTAAAATAATTAATTGTAACATTATTGTTTTATTTTAAATAATAGCACAAATATAAGTCAGGGAAGAGAAACTTTTTTATAATAGTGTGAGATAGGTAAATTTTATTAGTAAATCATATTATGTATTATCAAAATTAAAATAAAAAAAAACATGTAGGTCTTATAAACAAAATTATGTTATCTTTAAGTCATAATATATTTTAAAAAATTAATGTAAATTATTGATGATTAATATCATCCAAAAATACTCTCTTCTTTCTCTCCTTTTCTCTCTCTTTCTCTCTACATATACAGATATATATCAAATTGAAATTCATATTAAAAAAGTTAGTATGGAGGATAACATAGAATAAAATTAACATTTTTTTATACTAATTGAAAAAATATCGTTTGTCACGTTTTATTTTTATAATATATGCTTGAGTCAAACGTTTTTATTGGCTTCCCTAATGTAATGCAGTGGTTGACTAAAAGGTGGTGAGTGGTCTGTGGGTGTACATGTTTCACATGGGCCTTGCTATTGTGTTCCACTCAAAAGTATTATTTAGAGATTTTAATACAGCCATGATAATTCTAATTTTTACTTAATTATGGATTCATTTCTTTAAAGTAGCAACATAGAGCGTGTTTGATATATATCATTATTGTCAGTTAATAAAAAAAATATTCTAATGCAAACTTTTAATACATTTTATACAGAATTGATATTTTTAAGCATAGATAAATATATAATTAAATGATAGTGTACGAAAATTTAAACTACTTTGAATCAATTGAGAAAGATTCCTTTTAAATAATACATTGTTTAAATTAAAAAAAAAAAGAACACTTCTCCTCTAAAATAGCATAAAAATAATTATTTCTTTAAAATATTTTTTTCTCTTCATCTATATATTTTTCTGAGTATTATCACATTCCACAATAATCCAAAAATATCTATAGAGTGGAGAAGAAAAATAATAATTTTATTCATAGTAATATATAGTATAATTATTGAGAGTGCATACTTAAAGTAATAGTATAACTATTGAGAGTTCATACATATAATTTTGGGTAATTTAAAAAAGGAAGCAACTCATTACCTAATATCCTAATTAATTTATAACTAATATAATAACTCTCTCGTATTTACGAGAATCTCGTTACCTTACTTTTTATGTCAAGTGAGTTTTAAACTATCTTAATAAGATGTTATTAAATATGAATTATGTATTAATGTTAATTTCATCATCTTCTTCCGCATCTGTTGTCCAATTTATCTTCTTATCATTTCTACCACTCGTCATCAGGTCACTTTAGTGTAACTGCGTTGTGTTTTATTTTAGAATTATATGTGATTAAATAGTCTTTTTTTAATATATATTTTTTATTGTCAGTTAATAAAAATATATTCTTGATATAAATTTCAAATAAATTTTATACAAAATTGATATTTTAAGC
>Ga0123340_1002464_pt1 | contig 16735 bp, 6 predicted proteins | sample SirMexnodulemix_FD_89961 | JGI IMG/M metagenome (GOLD analysis project Ga0123340, IMG submission 89961) | Root nodule microbial communities of legume samples collected from Mexico - Siratro Mexico nodule mix | ecosystem: Host-associated > Plants > Roots > Nodule | place: Mexico: Nepantla... | reverse complement strand
TACTGTACTTCTTCTGTTTTCTTTGAAAACCAGTTTGATAACCAATGCCAGCTTTTTCAAAAACACAGTTTTGAGAACCCAAAATGGCATTTAGGTTTGCAGTACCCATTGAAAGTCTAGAAGCAGTAGTAATCAAGTAATTCACTTTATTCTGCAGAGCTTCACAGTTTTCACAGTTAACTGGCTGACTAGATTCAAGACTGCTGGAAGCTTTGTAAATCATTTCCAAATGATCAAAATCAGTTTTCAGTTCTAAAATTTCATCTTCCAGTAGTTTGACTCTTCCTTCTAACCAATTATTCAGACCTTTTAGTCTATTGTTGGATAAGGCTAGTCTGTTTGCTTCTTCATGGGTTTCATGAAAAGTTTGAAGCAGTGAACTGTAATTTGCATTATTAAACGAAGTGCTAGAATTTTCACTACTAACCTCATAATTCTTTCCAGCCATGAGACACAGATTTGCTTCAATGTCTTCCTGTGAAGAGCTGCTGGATGAAGATGCATTGTCTTGCCATGCAATATATGTCTTTCTTCCTTTTCCAGCTTTGTAATTCTTCTTTTCAATGGTCTTTTCTTTGCAAACCAGATTTGGACAGTCTGCTTTCATATGCCCCTGTTTGCCACAACCAAAACAATTTAACTTATTTGAATTTGAATCAGGTTTTCTATTATACCCTTTAGTTTGCTGATTCTTTGTCCTGCTCTTCAGCTTGATGAATTTCTGGAATTTCTTTGTTAGCAGATTGAGGTTCTCAGTATCACTGTCTTCTTCGGAGCTGTCCTCACTGGTTTCAACTTCAGCAGCCTTTGATTTGAGTGCGAGGCTTCTAGTTTTCTTCTTGGCAGATTCCATCTCTTTCAACCTCGTCATTTCCAGTTCATGCTCTCTCAACTTTCCAAAGAGTGTTGCTATGGTGAGACTTGTCAAATCTCTGCTCTCTAAAATTGCAGTAAACTTGGGCTGCCAACTTCTATCCAAGCATTTGAGGATCTTTGTATTCAGCTCCTCCTTGTCAAATTGCTTTCCAAGCCCGGTCAAGTTATTCATTATATGAGTGAATCTCTTTTGCATATCAGCAATTGACTCTCATTGCATCATTCTGAATAATTCATATTCCTGAATCACCGCATGCTTTCTAGCCCATTTGACATCAGTAGTTTGAGTCACGTCTTTTTCTGTGAAGATTCAACTTTTGAGTTCCTTCTTCACTAGAGATTCGACTTTGAGTCATTTCTCCAAATATAAGGTTGACTTTGAGTCACCTTTCAGCAATAGAGATGCAACTTTGAGTTATTCCTCTAACTGTAATGACATTGAGTCATATATTTTCTGTGAATATACGACTTTGAATCCTTTCTTCACTAGAGATACAACTTTGAGTTCTTTCTCCATTAGAGATTTGACTTTGAGTATTTTCCCTAATCATGACTTTGAGTCATTTTTCAATGGAATCTTAAGAGGGTCATGAAACCATCACTTGAAAATCCAATTTTTGATTTCTTTTTGGTTTAAATGCATGTATAAATGCATGAGAATTTTGATTTACTTTTATTTTGAATGCATAAGAATTTTGATTTTCTTTTTGTTTTGAATGCATATATAAATGCATGAGAATTTTGATTTTCTTTTTGAATGCATGAGAATTTGGATTTGTTTTTTGTTTTGAATGCATGTATGAATGCATGAAAAATTTGATTTGCTTTTATTTTGAAATTTGTATGAATGCATGAATGTCACTATGATAAGGGAAACGAAAACTAATGCACCAAAAACATGCACAAAACTTGCACATTTAGCTCAGTTACACCAGAGCAGACTCAGTGCAACCACAACGTTCAACAAAAATTCAAATACAAAAAGTAAATGAAAACAAAAACGGTATTTGGCACTGTGGTGTACATAAACAAAACTCAATGAATCCCATACCTTACTCGTGCATGAAAAATGAAGTTACACCAAATCAAACTTGGTGCCAACAAACATTTTATGAAAATGATGCAAAACACATAAACAAAACCAATGAAAATAGAAGAACAAATTTGGTATTGTGATGAAACACGAATTGGAAAATATCTTAAACTTAAATCATGCATGAGAACAAAAATTAGGTTATACCGAGACAAGCTCGGTGCAATGAGAGCATTGTCCTAAACAATTTTGAATCAAAACCATGTGTGGAAAACTGAACCGATTAAAATGCAACAAAAACATGAAAGGCTATTGACAAGGTGGATTAAAATGCAAACAGAAACACAAAAAAAAGTAATATGGTGTTAACAATTCTCAGCGCCATGATTTAAAGTTTTCCAGCAAAGCTTTAAGTTTCCAGTGAGTGATAAACATTCAATACTTCTCCAGAAGCAATGATACAAACATCTCTTTCATTATTGAGAGTTAAAGGTTCGAAATGCTTTCACATCATATTATCTATAAATCAAAAATAGAGGAATGAGTAGTGACGCTAAACAGAGAAGATGAACAATGCTCAATTACAAAAAATCACAGAATGCATAACGAATGCATATTAATCCATATTTATTACAAAATCACTCATATAATAGGTAAATAATTCACATAAACGTATCAATATCTAGTGAAGGTGATGAACAACGAACACGTGCAATTGAAATGAAGATGAACAATGCAATCAACAAAGATGATAAACTATATGCAATGCATGAATTTAATTGGTGAAATGGTGATAAATATCACTTTCTTGTTGAAGAATCGGAATCCAAAAGCCATGCCCAATCAAAACATGCCACATCATCTTTGACTCTTTAATTTGTTTTCATTTTTTTTCATTTTTCTTTTATTTTTATTTTTTATTTCTATTTTATATTTTATTTCTCTAAAACAAGGAAATGGTTCGCATTTATGAATTGAAAATTGGGCTGACAATGAAATGGAATGCGAGTGCAAATAGTTAACATTTTTATTTTTATTCATTTTTCACTGGATGAAATTGGGTGTTGACACACAGATAAATCATATAAGGGAATGCTTAAAGAAAAATCTATGCCTAGAGTTGAACTAGAAATCAATGTTAAACCTTCCTCTATAGAAAAAACCTTGTGAAAGGTTGTTTGAAAAAGGAAAGGAAGAATAAGGATAAATAGTTGAAGAATCTACATTGAAAAGAAAAATCTCTTATAACACCCTTTACACACATAACTGATTAAGAATCTTCAAAGGGGAACTGCAATATATTGAATTCTTCTTTTCATTCATATTTTGATATTGATCCTTCTTTCCAAAAATATCAAAAACATCATTGCATTTTGTTGTTATCTATCTTAAAGCAACAACAAGAACAAAGTGAAGAAAAATATGTTTTTAAAAGAATGACCCATACTTTTCCACAAAACTTTTTTCCAAACTAGAGGGTATTGTCTTATTAAATTTTCTTGTAAAAATAAGAAACAGAAATAAATGTACTCTGTGGGGTGAGGATTTCTTATCAGCAGGTAACGGGTACATTGATATTGGAAGAAAGGTCTTTTCTTATATTTTTCTCCTTCAATTTTCTGTACAAATATCATATGTTTTACTATCTGATTATTTCTACACGATGATCTTTGATCTTGGAGAAAACTAAAAATGAACAAATAAAGTCTACAGTTGTTGAACTTCATGCAAGATCTGAGAACAGATCTTTTCAAGATGCAGGGTATGATACAAACCCGTCTCCAAGACTACAAAACAAAATAAAGAGGTCACTAAGTTAGAGCATTGATCAAGAGCTTATCAGAAGTTTGGGTTTAATTGGGCTTGCTTGGGCCTCCAAACAAACTTTTGGGCCCAAGTTCAAACTTGGACAAGATCACTCTAAAGATTTTAGAGCCTCAGGATTACAAGATCTCTAGTTGTAAAAGTTGTATAGAGTAGTGTAAAATTTATTTAGGGCCTTGTATTTTGGGCCGACTAAAATATGATTTTGGACTTTGTATTTTAGGCCTAGTATAATAGGATTTTGAGCCTTGAAGCCCATAAGAAAAAAAGTGAACGATCACCTTTGAAAGAAGCCTCCAATAAGGTGTCACTTAGGAAAAATTAGTCCAAGAAGGCCCCACATGCCACTCCAAGTAGGTGCCACATGGAAGCTTCTTCTCTTAGTTTCTTTTGCCACTTGTCCATTTCTCATTGGAGAGTATTTGAAGCTTGGGCTGTAAGCTACCTTTGTCACATGGCAATCTCCCAATGGAGAGGATCATCTCTACTCATGGCTTGCCACTTGTCAAGTTTTTATTAGAGAGTTTTTGAGAAACTTGCAAGACAAGTCATCTTTTAGCCTATAAACAAGAAGCTTGTGTAATTGAAAATTAAGATTTGAATAAGTAATAAAATGCTGGCCAATTTTTGCCTCTTTACTCTTGTTCAAAATCTCTCCTTAGAGTAGTCTCTTTTCTAAACTTGCTCTTGCTCAGTAGTAGGTGTGTTAGCCTTATCTTACACCTAATTCACTCTAAATTCCATCTCAAACAATTCAATCCACTACAAACATCAATTCTTTCACTACATGTACTCCAATTTTCGTTCAAAACATCAAACCTCCAAAAAGAAGCACATTGAAACATGAAATTTAAGCTAAAATTGAATCAATTACCTTTGCTTGAGGACAAGCAAGGTGCTTAGTTTGGGGGAGTTTGATAGAATGATTTTAAATGGTATTGTTGATCTGTTTTTAGGTCTATTTTTAGGTCAAAAATCAACTCTTTTTACACTTAGAACTTATTTAATTCTTAAATTCAATTATCTTTTTTATCAAAAATTGATTGAGTCAAAATAAAAATTTGATATTAATCCAATCTATTTTTGGTGAAATTGATTAGGGAAACATTGGATCATAAATACTAGGATTGAAGCTTTGAAGAATTGGAAAAAAGAAGCAAAAGGTGGGCAAATAAAGCGAAGCCCGACTCAGCCACATGGGTCGAGCTTGGAAAAACCCGAGAGAAGGAGGCATAGATGTGCCCTACGCAGGAGACATCCACCCGACGCAGGTTGGACTTCAATACTGAAATAGTAATAGAATCCAGTGGCACCTAACACAATTGACCTAGGTCGGGCGCGAGCGTCGATTTTAGAATTTTATCTAATGAGCTTTTATCTTTTGCTAGAGTAGAGAATGAAATTTTGTTGAACTCGTCTTTAGACTTTATTTGGAGTAATCATTTTATTCCATCTTTTTTTTTTGTGTAATGTTTATGTTCTTAATGCATATGAGGAGCTAAATCACTCGTTGTTAGACTTAGGTTAAACCTTTCTGAACTCTCATGTAATCATATTTGGGTGTATATTACGTCTTATCATAAATATTTTTCTTTTAATACATTAATATATTAATTCTATGCTTAAGAGTATTGGAGAATCCATAACTCGACCATCGATTCTTAAGAATGTTGGAGAATATCTTTTGAATTTGGAACTGAATTAATTTATCGGATGAAAGCTCTTGTCTAGGAATAGAGCGTGATTCATTTCTTTTCATTAAGATCCCTGTGTGAATGCAAGACTCACTATATAATTGATAAAGGATTTGAGGGTTAAGATAATCCCAAAGCTCATCTGCTGAGAATCAAATTTAAGTAATTTTGTGGATTGATATTGATTGTTGTTAGAAAAGATAAATTTTGTTATGCATAAGAGTGAAGATTGGTGAGGTCTTACCCTAGAAAGTTCATCATATAATTATTAATCCCTTTTCTGCCTTTAATTGTTGATAAAAATACAAACTATTATTTTAATTTATTTTTAATTTCTACATAAATTTATGAATTTGTTATAAATTTGAATTTATTATAATTATTTTATGTTGTACAAATCCTTCGAAAAGAACTATAGTTTTATTACTTGCTACACTGCGACTGATGAACTTGCTATCATTGCCAAAATATGCTAACAACCTACCAAGATTGATTTCTTTCGAGAGCATCAATTTCATTTTTCTTGGCCTTAACCCAATTAGAAGAAGTAACAACTTTCTCATAAGTATAAGGTTCAATTTGAGAAGAAATAGAAAGAGTATATTGCAAATGCTTAGTAGATAAATCCTTATGGTACATAACATAATTAATAAAATACCAAAACCTCTTTTCCTTCATGAATATTAGTCTATTGAGAAAAAGCAAGTTGAACAGCTTTTGTAGCTTGTTAGATCTTAAATTTTCAATTTCATCTCTTTCATTATTATTAACATGATTATTGAAAATAGTTTCAGTACAATTATTATAAATAGCTTCATACACAAATTCAAAAAATTTTATATCAATACGAAAAACATTATGCTCAATATATTTATTAGTTTTAATAAAGTCTGCTCATGAAACATAGCATTCTTCAAACAAAAATCTCTCTAGTGCTAATGTTAATAACAACAAACCCTTTTTTTTCAAACATAAACCAAGGAAAATACACTTCCTAGCTCTAGGATAAAGCTTGTTTCTATTGCTCTCATATAGTAGATGCAAAACAAATGCATCCAAAAATTAACAAATCAGAAACTTGTTTCTATAAAAACTCAAAAGGAATTTTATTTCCTAAAACAGGAAAGGGCAACCTATTGATCAAATAGAAAACATGAACAACATCATATGAGCAGAAAATCCTAGAAAGACTAAAGTGATACATGATGCAACAAGTTATGTTTAACATGTATTGATGCTTCCTTTAACTGTGGAATTTTGTTGAGGTGCTTTAATGCAAGTTGTTTGGTATAAGATGCCAAACTTGTTATAAAACTCTTCCTACTTGAATTCTTGACCATTATCAATCCTTATTGTTTTGATATGATTTCTAATGAGAACAACAAAATTAGACAAAAGATTTCTAGTTTCACTTTTATTTTTCATGAGGTGATGGAAATTCATCTAGAAGACTGCAGAGTGGACCTTTGACAAGGTCAATGGCTAGAAGATTGAAGGAGGAAGCCTACACTTTCTTCATGAGTTTAGTTCTTTTCCTCTTTTGAGTCTTCTGTTTCGTCCATAAGGTGCTTCCTTCATGAGGTATATCCAGGTGTGCCTAATATAATCATGAACAATGGTAAGAAAAAAAATTATGACCATGAATAAAAGCTAAGTTGAATGGCCCCCATATATCAACTTGAATGAAATAAAAAACATTATTAGTTGAAGCAGTACTTAAAGGAAAAGGAAGTCTACACTGTTTAGCAATATGACAAGAATCAAAAATTCTGTTTTTTTTTTTTAAATATATGTCAATATAATTTTTGAAAATGTATTCAAGAACCTTGTTTGATAGGTGACTAAGTCTGAAATGTCATAGAGCATCCTTTCCTTTATGATCTATATCATGATTGACTTGTATTGAAAGAATTACATTCTAGAATGAGGGAGTAGATACATGACAGAATCCATTACGGAGGTCAGCTTGATCAATCATCTTCAATGAAGTCCTCCCTTGAATTTGGAAAACATTCTATAAGAAGCACATGATACGCTACGATACCTTGTATTCAAAAATGGTCTTGACAAGATTGTAGGTGCATTTGACATTACAAATACAAGTTGAAAGATGCCTAATGGACTCTAACTCTTCCCATAAAAACTTGGAGTCGATAGAGTAATTTGAGATACTTATTTCTCCTTTTCTAATGGAACTCATTTCTTGAAGAAGATAAGATATGTGAAAATCATCTCTCTTTAAAGATATATCTCTTAGGTCTTCCCACAAAGCCTTCTCGTTGTCAATATACACCACACTTTCACGACAAGAAGAACTATATTTACTGACAAATTTACTCACAGAAAAATTAACCTCCAAATTATTCGTCAGTTAATTTGTTGATATATTGACTGCCAATTAATCGAATGATTAAATTTGTCAGTAAAATTATCAACGGATTAATTTGTCGGTAAATTCGTCAATAATAATAATAATAATAATAACCACAACAATAATAATAATAAATAATAACAATAATAATAATAGTAATAGTCATTTTAATTGTAGTAATAATAATAATTATTATTATTATATTTTCATAATAAGAATAAATAATAATCATAATATGACAAAAAAACTTCTCTAGTTTAATGGTTATAGGTGTTGTCAAGTTGTTGATAGGACCTAGATTTGTAGCATATTGTTAATAAATTTAATAAAACCATTGACAACATTAATCAAAATACTAAAACCATTAATAAAAATAATGATAATAAATAATAATAATAATTTTAATAATAAAAATAATATTCGTTATATTTTTCTATGGATTTTCCAATAGATATTTTTGTCAATAATTATCGTTCAATTTACCAACAAATTTTAGGTATTACCGAGGATTTTTGGTAATTCCAGTTTTTTTTTTTTTTTTTTTTTTTTTTTTTACAATTTGGGTAATAAAATTTTTTTTTATTTTTTTTTTTTTTTTTTTTTTTTGTATTGTTTATGCAATCTGAGTAGACAAAATTCTTATAATCCAAGATATCACGAAATTGGACCATTCTCCTAACATTATAAATGACATCTTCTTGAAGAGGTTTTGACAATTTCTCCACTAACAAATTTGAACTTGTTTTTGGAAAGCAAAGCACGTTTCATAGCTCTGCTCCAATAGTGATAGTTACCACTGCTTAATTGAGGAGTCACTAAAACAGTACCCAAGTTCTCTCTTGGGGGAAGATAAAAGGGGCTAGATGGATTTTGTGAAAGATCCATAAGAAAGATGAAACCAAGAAAGAAAGAACAAACATGATAAACCAAAAAGAATAGGCAGAGGGTAGCGGAACAAACTAGGATTAACCTATTCTAATACCAAGATACGAATTCATACTATGCGTAATAAACAATGAGCAAATATGATCTATGAAAGGCATGGTGAAACTGAGAAGCACCAAAAGGGAAACATATATTGGATTTACCTATTCTGAAATGTTGAAAACTCACGTTGGGAGTTTGTTTACATGACATTATTGGCTTATTTTATGAGAAAAATCAATTCACTACATATTTAAAATCTGCTTCATTCTCAATTTTATTTGAATTTTGTTAATAATTGATTATGAGAGTTAGAAAAATGAGATTGTTAATTTCTAATATTTTAATTTAATTTGAGGGAAAAAACATTGAATTAGAATAAAGAGGATTGAAGTCTTGAAAGAGTGAGAGAAAAGAGTCAAATTGGAGTAAAAGAAGCTTAGTCCGACTCAGCAAACCTGAGCCCGACGCAAGAGGACCTGAGAGCAGGTCTAGAGAATAGTTTACTTAATAGTTGTTTATATTAGGGTTAGACATCTTATGGTATTGGAGCTCAAAATTGACTCTTGGAAGGCATTCTTAGGATTTCTTGTGAATTCTTCTACGTATTCCACTACTCTATTGTAAGGTCTGGTATCATCATGTCTATGAGGAGCTAAATCTTTGTTGTGAGGGTTAGATTAAACCTTTCTGAACTCTCATGTAATTGTTTCTACTTTAATATTTATAGATTTCTTTTCATTATATCAATATTTTATTTGTATACATAGTGCTTGTTGTGTTGATAGAACTTGATTATTGATTGAGAGTATTGAAAAATATCTCTTGATTGTAGATCTAAATTAAACTATTGAATGAAAGTTTGTGTCTAGGAATAGAGCGTGACTCAATCTTTGGCTTAAGACCCTTGTGAGAATGCAATATTCATTTATATAATTGATCATGGAATTAACTGTTAGTAAATAATCTTAGGTTCATTTGCCGAGGAATTGGGGTTGAGAATTTTTGTGGGTTGACATTGATTAATGATAGAAAAGAAAGTATATATTTTTATATGAGAGAGTGAAGATTGGTGAGACTTAATCCTAGCAAGTTCATTATATTATTGTTAGTCATTTTTCTAAATTCAACTATTGAAAAAAAATATAAAATATTATTTTTTAATTGTTTTTAAATTTCTGAATATAACGTCAAATTATGGAATTGTTCTTAAATCTTAATTTATTATAATTGTATGTATTGTCTTATATGGGACAAATCCTTTGGAAAGAACAATTATTTATTACTTTCTACATTGTGACTAGTGCACTTGCCATCATTAGCAAAAATAGGCTAACACACGTATATGTACAAAAATAAAAGTCGTATCCGGTCAAATAAATGCAGTTAAATGCAGTATTAGAAAGTGACTCCTAAGTCGTCTCCCAAGGACTTAGTTTTCTGTCAAAAGATTAAACACACAAAGGGGGGTTTGTGAAATAATTGAATTTAATAAAATAAAAACCAACAACCAAATTAGATTACCCTCTTGATTAGATTACAGTCCGCTTATCACAGGATACAGAAATTCATACTCAACTTACAGAACCCTGATTTCAACCCGAATTTATTAACTAAGCGATAATTAATTAAGCATTCACATACATCATTCTTTCCATCCCAGCAACCCGTAACTCACTCTATTAAGCATGACATGAGACACAAATTTCATATTAATTGAAACATTAAGCATGAACCAGTAAAAACATTAAGCACTGAAATAAGATGATGAAGAGTTAAGAGATGAAGATAGAAAAAACAACACAATAGCAAACTCAAAGCTTCATTGCAATTTGAATCAAAAGGATAACCTTATAAATTAACCTTCCATTAAATTTGAATGAAGCAAACAGAGATTAAATGCAAAAAGGAATTGAAATAGGAAACAAAATTGAATTGAAACAAAAACAGAATGAAATTGTAGAGAAAATAAATACATAACTAGTTTTTTCAGAGAGAGCGAACTGAATCCCAAAATCAGAGAATAAAGAACTGACTCTGGTATGTGTTGGCTTCCCTCCTTTAATTGGCGGCTAGACCTAGGTCAGCCCTCAACACTAAACCTAATGGGCCCAAATTTTTCAATTCTGGTCTAACGAATAAAAACTGAAAAATAAGATCTGATATGGATGCAGTGGTGATGTGGCAGTTCCTCTTCAATTCCATAATTAATTTCCAAGCCCAGTAAAATTCCAAAACTGCCTTGAAAATAATAATAATAATAGCTCTAAAAATCTGAATTAATTAAAATTACGAATTTCTGGTAAATGAAGTCCAAACAGTGAAATTGAAAAAAATAATAGGTAGTTAAGCATAAATCACTAATCAAAATAGGTACATAAAGACAAGTAAATAAGGAAAAATAATGACTCATCAATTGGGCTTAAAACAGAAAAGCCCAAATACAACAAGAAAATAAAAATTAAAAATCCCATAACTTAACAATTCATAAATGCATTATAATTATTTTCACCTTGTTTGAGAAGAGGTGTGACACCTTTCTCATATGTGATTAGGATCGTGACTGTAATGTTTAGGTTTGTTAATGGTTTAAATTTTCTTCGGGTTAGAACTCTAATGTTTAAGGCTTGATTTAAGGCTAATATGTGATATAATAGATTGATTAGTTGATCTTGTAGGAATAGTTGATTTTAGAAGAGGAGTTGAATGGAGCATGCATTTACATCACTTCGAAGAAGAAAACAAAATAGGTATTGCTAAAGCAAAATTGATGATAACAAATAAATGGGCTATGTTCAGTTCTTCCTCAGGCAAACTGCTAAAGAAGTTCTACTATACAGTAAATGTTCGCAAAGAGTATAAAAACCTCTCCAAGTTATACAGTCTTAATCTCCCCTTGAGATCAAGACCACTCAAAAAAGAAAGAAACACCCTCAAACAGAGCACAACTAAAGCTCACAAGGAATTGTTTCACAATGGTGAAGGATTACAAATGATTACAAAAAATTTCTCTAGGTTATAGCGAGTACACAAACCTCCCAGGTTATATAGTCTCAATCTCCCCTTTAGATCAAGACCACTCAAACAAGAAAGAACACCCCCAAAGATAGCACAACTAAAGGTCACAAGGGATTATTTCACAATGGTAAAGAATTACAAATGATTTTTGCACAGACCAAACCTATTAGATGCTCTATAAAAACAAATATAAAGTAGACACTATCTGAAAATAAAGTAGATACTCAACTTTTTTATATTTTACAATATATTTTTTTCTCTTCGTTTTTGTTATTGTCCTCTTTCGTAAAGATGTCTTATATATAGCTTTGACAAACATGATCATTAGAAAGCTCAAAAGTGTAAGATAGATAGCAGAACATCAATCCTTGGTCTCTTTCCAATTAGACACTTTATATAGAAAAGTTTTTGTTCTAATCTTAATTTTGCATATATAAGTGATTGAATTTGTTAAAGGAAACAATTCAAACCACATCATAATATATTGAATTTAAAGAAGATAACATTTTCAAAAGTTTTCTTTATCAAATGAAGTCAGAACGTTATTTTTCAAAAAAAAAAAATTCTTATCTTGTTTAGGTTTTAAATGTTGGATGATATCTTTGAATAAAGATAGCAATTAATCATTAATAATGATTTATGCACATATAGAATCGAAATCGAAATCGAATTTAAATAGCAAGAATAAAATTCAAAGCGGATTTAAAAACCTTCCATTGATGATTTGTATTTTAAATATTGAGGTTAGACCTGAATTTTTCAAAAATAAATTAAATCAATTTAAACACAGATTAAATATCTGATTTTGAAAAGATTATCTAGAATTAATCACTACAAATATTCTTTAGAATAAGTTTTCGAAAACTTTCCATAAGACTTATGAATGTTATTTGAAATAAAAAAAACTTTTTAGTTTCATAAACCATAAGAGTTGTGATTAACCTTTTATTTTAATTTGAAAAAGATTAATTAAGAACTAAACATAACTTAATAAACAAAAACTGAGAAAAAAGAATCACTAAAAAGGTTAAACTTTACTTTTTCCTATTATATGCAGAGACAATCTAACGGAAAAGAGAGGATTGGACCTTCTAATGCAATATTAATTGTCTACGTCTAATGTAGTATTACATCAGGCTAATGTTGCTTTTGACTATCTAACATTGTTTTGGGGGTCTATTATCCAAAATTACAGAATTTATATGCATAAATTAAATTTATCAAATCTCAAATAATTAATTAAAGTGTTTGTTATCACCAAAATTAATACTAGATAATAAAATTAACTAAAAAGATTTTGGATCGTCTAACATAATTCTATCATCTAATTAATACTAAATGTCTAATAGATTTATAAATATAGATTAATTTGTGATCATCGTCAATGAAAATTTAATCAGCTATATTCTTAGCATCAACCTTTGTCAAAGCACACTAAGTCAAACATCTGTAACTTGCGTTCAGGTCAACAATCCCAACAATTAATCTGTATAAATTGTTTATTAATTTCATCCAAATGGTGAAGGCAGACCTCAAAAACAATTTGAAAAATTCACACTTTTCAAACTCGACCTTTTACAAAGTCGCATCAACAATAATTTTAAAATGCCATGCATTAGAGGTGAAAAAGGGTAGCACTAGGACGCATTAGTATACAATATAAATAACTGTCTTCCACAACAAATAAAGTTTAATATTTCAAAGAGGTCAAGGATTCACTAAAAATTAGTATTTCAATTTTAAAACTGCAAAAAGTAGCAGTGATTGACCTTATTACCTAAAAAGTTTAAACCTAAGGTTAAAGCAGATTAATAAGTAAATATTGTTCGGGTGTGATTATTTGTTTAGGGCAAATAAGAATAGGTGGGGTAAGTGCTTCTTTTACATGTAAACAAGAGCTTTTATCCGAAGTTGCTCCATTTTTTAATTCATAATTCCTTTTCTAGGATTATAGATATTTGAATATTGAATTGCACTGGAAAAGTAAACGAGGAAAGAAAACAGTGTCTGAAAATGTAGCCTGCATATTTCCACTGTGACAAAAGTCGAGAGTCAATATTTTTTTTTTAATATAAGCAAAGGAAAAAGGTAGAACAAAGGACCTTTGCTTCTTCGTTTCTCTTTTGTCTTCTCCATTTATTCACTAACCAAATAGTTCATTACCTTTTGTCTCTGAACTTGACATTCAAACTCTACTACTACAAGTTGATAAAGAAGCAAAACCATTAAGGCATCAAAACAATAGAAGGGTAAGCTCAGATTATTTTAATTTTTAATCACCATCTTTTGCCTGGTCCTTTGTGCGTAGGAATCAACAACTTTCACTTTTTTCCCATTTTAGACATTCGTTTTTGTTCTTTTGCTATTGATTAACTCAAGTTCAAAATACCATTTGCTGCAATACAGTAAAAATACAATTTATCACCATTAGACTAATTTGGTTCTCCAACTGTGACCATCAGTCATTTTATGCAGTTAATACAAAATACAAAATACAAAATACAAAATACAAAATAGAATATTGCTCTTAATAAACTAAAGAAAATATTAGAATAAATTTCAATATTTGCTCAATGTTTACAATTTTGATCTCAAATCTATGTAAAAGTGGGGGTTGTATGATAATGCGTTTTGGATCAAGTCTAATCAAAAAGAAACCAAACGAAGCTTGGCAAAATTTTGATAATCAAACCCATGCACTTTATCTGATCCTTTCCATATAATTCCTAAATTTCAAGCATAATAATTTGAAAGATTAGAATTAGAGAATTATTAACTATACACTCTCCCACACACTATTATTGACTAAAATTTATTGAAAACCACAAAATTGTTTAAGTCTTACTCCCTATTTAAAGAACATAAATTGATATTATAGTTTTTGATAAATTTTAATAAAAACCAAAGAGTATGTAAAAGAAAAAGAATTCTGCTAACACTTCTCTTAAAATATGATTTGCTTGCTTAGTTGAGTTGCGGGGAAAATAAAAGAAAAGGTAAAGTGGATGAGGATGGAGCACAAAAGGGTATGCATGATTTGATAATTACTAGGTTTCTTCCTTTTTCTTCCACCAGTCCATTCATTCTTAATGTCATCAAACAAAGGATTTATTTATTCTAAGCAAATCAACATGTGCATGAGTGAAGAATAACGATGAACTGTCTCTCTACAAGACAAGCAAAATGGAAATAGTTATCGCACAAATAAATATCAGATGCCATCTTATATATAGAGGTCATACACTTCATATCGTTTTTTTTATTAAAAATAAAAAATAATATCAATGGATGTACTTTAGTATATTCTTAATTTTTATTAATTAATAAATTTTAAATCTAATTCAATTTTATTTAACTGACTCGTAAGAAGAGATTTATATTTATTTATAAATTATTAAAAAAGTTTTAAAAAGTCTTTTTTATAATCTATATAGGATCTTCAACAATCCTTATATCTAAACTATACAAAATCACACTGCTAAAGGAAGTAACCTACTTCTAAATGGCCCCTCTGCCACACACTTCATACCAGAGTCCACACATTGTGGTGTCAGGATATACGGAAAGCGATATCTGATAAACTAGTGGCTTTTCTCTGCCAACATACCCACTATCGTCTTATGAATATGCTTATCCGATGACAGACATAGTTTGTTTCCACACAACAGTTTTTACCATTTTTTGTTTTGTCACAGGATAATTATTATGTGAGAAACTAAACCAGTTCTTGAGTAAATAGTCAAAAAATCGAATGGTTACTAGTGATAAAACTGACATAAAGCGAAATCAATTTTAGCCTGGTTTGACCTTTCCACAAACACTAATAATGTTTCAAGGCATTGTAGGGAAATTCCTCTAGAAATAAAGGGAGCAAAATTTACAACATATTGTCGAAAACCCTACATGTTTAATAGTATCGAACTGAATTAATTACAACCGAACAATATGTTCTGATATAAGTTCAGTGCCATATTCGTTCTCTAAAATTTGTAAGGTAAACAAGCATATGGAGACTTAAATATAGTTGATACATGAGAGCAATAAGTAACAAAAAACATGTCTCTACAATATCAATTACTAAATGCATCTAAGATTTTCTCTTTAGTTTTGGTCACTAAGATTTTCTTCCATGTGATTCAGTGTTCTATGTCTGTCAAAAGCATTGATAAAAAAGAGTGCTTATACGTTAACAACCTTACGTGGCATTACAACCACTTACAACTCTACGTGGCAGTGACGTGGTCAATTAGTTCCTACGTGGCAAATTTAGTCCAGTGTGGCATTGGGATAAAATTTAGGGTTGAGTTTCATCTTATTTGAGCGCCGCAGCCACCCGTAGAGTTTTAGTTTCCCTCACACAACTTCTCGTGGCCGTCGCCCTCCACCCGTCCCAACGACCTTCCTCGGTTGAGCGTCACAGCCACCCACAGATTTCCTCCGTTGAGCGCCACATCCACCCATAGGTTTCCTTCTTTGGTTTTCCCTCATACAGTTTCTCGTCGCCGTCGCCCTTCACCCCTCCCAATGGCCTTCCTCCATTGAGCACCGCAGCCACCCACAGGTTCCCTTTTTTGGTTTTCCCTCACACAGCTTCTTCTCGTCGCCGTCGCCCTCCACCACAGATTTTTGTCTGTCTTCGTGTAGTGTGAGTTGTTAATTTGCAGTTTTGTTTGTATTGTGTTATTTACGTATACATTGTTGTGATGGGCGGTCACTAAGTACAGTGGGTTCAAGACTGTATTTGGAAAACTGGTAGTATTTCAAGTATGGAGGTGAGTTTGGCACATAATTACTACCCCTGTGATTTGTGGTCAGAAACTTGCAGACAGTTAGACACTTAAGTATAGAGGGTTAAACAGTTCTGAACTGTCAATGGTGTTAATGGTATTGGTTATTTTGTTAAATGTAAAAGAATGCATCAATGATTATATACATGAACTTTTGTACACACAGGTTATTGAACAAATAAGTTTAATTAAGTTTGTTGTTTTAATT